>ULQR01012000.1_pt1 | contig 112808 bp, 83 predicted proteins | sample 1954711 | NCBI WGS metagenome assembly ULQR01 (sample SAMEA4835661, study PRJEB28245) | human gut metagenome | biome: gut microbiome; material: fecal sample | place: Denmark | collected 2008
CACGAAGAGTGTCGTTTGGGTAATACATAAGCGGATGCCGGTCGCTACCGGCAACAAAAAAGGGAAGGCCACATGCATCATTGCATGCAGCCTATAGTAAATATCCTATTCTTTACAGATTAATTCTTATCGGTGATTTATATAATCCCCCAAGGTGTGTTTCTCCACATCAAAATTGATCCCTACCTTCACCACTTGCAATCCACTGAGGAAAAAGCGTTCGGGATACGCACTTCCACATCGACATACATCCCGAACAGGGAAAAGATGATGTAGAACAGTTGCTGTAATGTCCCTCATAATTCGTGTTATCACAATACGGAACAGTAGAAAGGAATTCCCGAAGAAGACGCAAGGCACCGTCCATATCTCCCCCGGCTATCGCAAGATACATACGGGCAATAGTCATATTGCCTTTCAGCGTGTTATGGACCAAATGTCCCGCTATATCCCCCTATCGGAACTTCAACACATCCTCATTATCTCCCTCACTTTTCCTTTCCACTCCCCCAGTTCACGTTCCGCCTCCCGTGACAGCGGCGGATTGACATACCTGTAAAACTCGATACGCCTCTCATAGTGTTCTTCTATAACCGCCTTCACCTCGAAAAAAAGAAGAAGCGTCATGTTATTTTTTTTCTTCCAGGCTGGTAAAAAAGCCATTAGCCACATGGAGCTTACGCTCCAACTCCCGTCTGTGCAGATTCAACTGGCCCAGACGTTTCACTACCTCGGCAGCCAATTGCCGGGCCTGATCAACAGGATTCAAATGTTCCATCGGATTAAATCGTATTTTTTATATGAATAATCATTTATATGTCCCCGTTCAGGACAAAAACACACGTATCTCAGTTATTATATCGAACTTTGTAACATTGAAAATCAATAACCTGATTCATAAATATCAGGGCTTGCAAATTTAATAAATAAAAACGAATGAACCAATTTAAAATGTCACTGTTTCTGCCACCTATATCACCGGTAAAGGACAGTACCACCGGACGAATCATCCAGCCGCCCACCTTAACGCCCTACAAGGAAATAACCTTACAGGAAGTGTACAAACTTATCACATCCAGCGAACGCCTGAAGACACTGACCGAGACCGTGCGCCGGGCAGCGGAAAACGGGGATGAAAAAGTCTATCGTATGCTCAAGCAACAGACGCTACCCTACGTTACTCCCTGCGGCGTTTTTTCCTACCGTAAAAGCGACAGCCTGACCGGACCGTCGGGCTTGATTGTGGTGGACATAGACCACCTTGATTCCCGTCGGGAAGCGGAAAAGCTGAAAAGACAATTGTTCGACGACCTCCTCCTGCGCCCTGTACTGGCATTCACCAGCCCCAGCGGACACGGAGTAAAAGCGTTCATCCCCTACGACCTGGCACGCATACCCGACACCAAACAAAATACCTCCGAAAACATCCACTGGGCGATGAACTACGTACAAGCAATCTATGATTTCCACAGCAGCCACCCGGACAGGGAAGATAAAAAAACAAACCATTCCGGCAAAGGCGTGGACCGTTCCGGCAAGGACTTGGTACGGGCCTGTTTCCTCTCGTATGACGAGGAAGCATTGATACGCCGGGAAATTTAAAACGAATAGAAAAACATACTCAAAAGAATGCCGGACAAAATTTAAACAGGCACTCAAAAAACAACAAATATCATGAACATGAACAATCCTTTAGAAAACTTGCGGCAGCTGACCGAAGCTGTCCGCATGGCAGGCGCAGACATTGCCCCTACCTATATTGAATATGTACAACTGGCTTTCGCCATCGCAAACGATTGCGGAGAAGCGGGACGCAATGATTTCCTCTCCCTCTGCTCCCTTTTCTCCAAATACGACGAAAAAAATGCACAAGCACTGTTCTCGAACGCGCTTCATGCCGATAAAGAAGATATACATCTGGGAACCGTATTCCATCTGGCCGGACAATGCGGAGTGAAGATTTCCGACAGCGCCGGCTTCCACAAGGCAGGGACAATGGGGACAGTAGGGACACCCCCGGATTTTCCACACACGTGCGCGCGATATAATAAGGTGGAAAATGACGTTTCCGATGATACCGACGAGGAGGAACAGCTCACCGAAGGCTCCGAGCCTTATTCCCCCCTGCCTACCTTTCCACAGGACTATGTGTGGCCGGAGCTGCTGGAGAAAATCATCTCCTTCGGTAAAAAGCCCGAACAGCGTGATGTGTTGCTCCTGGGAGCGTTTACCGTACTGGGTGCCTCCCTCTCCCACGTAGTGCGGTGCCAGTACGGCCGGAAGTGGCAGGCCCCCTGTATGCAGACTTTCATCGTGGCCCCGTCCGCCGCAGGAAAAAGTGCATTGACGTGGGTGCGGCTCCTCATCGAACCTATACACGACAAGATACGCAACGAGGTGAAAGAGGCGATGAAAACTTACCGCCGGGAAAAGGCGGCCTACGATTCTCTGGGCAAGGAACGGAGAAATCAGGAAGCTCCCGTATTGCCTCCCAACCGGATGTTCCTCATACCGGGAAACAACACCGGAACAGGCATCCTGCAAAATATCATGGATTCCAACGGAACGGGCCTCATCTGCGAAAGTGAGGCGGACACCGTATCCACCGCCATAGGGACCGAATACGGAAACTGGAGCGACACGCTGCGCAAGGCGTTCGACCACGACCGCCTGTCCTACAACCGGCGTACCGACCGCGAATATCAGGAGGTGAGCAGAAGCTACCTCTCCGTGTTGCTCTCGGGTACGCCCGCACAAGTAAAGCCCCTGATCCCCACGGCGGAGAACGGTCTGTTCTCCCGCCAGAACTTTTATTATATGCCACGCATCACCCAATGGGCGGACCAGTTTGGCGAGGATGAGGTGGATGTGGACGAGGAATTCCGCCTGATGGGCAACGAATGGAAAAACACGCTGGACGAGCTGACGCTTCGGGGATTGTTTACCCTGAAGCTGACCCATGCCCAGCATAAACAGTTCAACTTCCTGTTCGACAAACTGTTCCATCGTTCCGGCAAGATCAACGGAGACGAGATGGGCAGTTCCGTCATCCGTCTTGCCGTCAATGCGTGCCGCATGATGTCGATAGTCGCCATCCTGCGAAGCCTGGAAGATTCTTCTCTGGTGAAACCTGACGCGCATATTTCTTCCGATAATCTGAAGGACCGTATCATCCCACGCTGGAACATGGTGATTACAGACGATGATTTTCATGCCGTGCTTGCCTTGGTGGAGCCGCTTTATCTGCACGCCACCCATGTTCTTTCGTTTCTGTCCTCCTCCGTTATCAAGCGCCGGAGCACGGCGGACAAGAATATGCTCTTTGCCGAAATGGAGGACGAGTTTACCCGCCGGCTGCTGCTGGAAAAAGCGCACGACAGGAGGATACCTGAATCCACCGCGCTTACCTGGCTCAAACGGCTCACCAAACAGGGGGCGCTGGTAAGTGTGGACGGCAAGGGGACGTATCACAAGAACTGACCCGGCTTTCTATATGTACACGTATGTGTGTGTGAGGAAAAAAGGGGGTGTCCCCACTGTCCCTGTGTCCCTGTCGCTGCTCCGTGCGGCTGTTGTTCCCGGATAGCAAAAATCGTTTATGGCAGTTTATTTGGATTGTTCAGAAAACTCCGGATAAACTTTATTATCATCTATCAAACTCACGTTAAATAAGAAACCATTCATGAATAAGACCGAAACAGCCCTTCTCTATTTTCCGGACAGTACGCCGAAAGTAGCCGTGCGTCATCTGATGCGCTGGATCGCCCAGTGCGCACCGTTACTCCACGCCCTGGAAGCCACGGGATACCATCCCTGCCAGAAATCCTTCACCTGCCGCCAGTTGCAACTCGTCTACCTCCACCTGGGAGAACCGTGATTCCCCCTGAAATCTGCCACAGACTGTCCGAGAACTCTTCCTCTCTCTCTGAGACGTGGATTACGCGGAAAGAATAAAGAGGGAACCGTGAAATCCGCGCCTGAAGTCACCACATAACGCAAGCGCTGACCGAGTTCCCGGACAGTCTCCCCAAAGGGTCAAAAGGGGTCGGAAGGGGTCACGCCGCACGGACGTGAGGTTATCTTTGCAGTGTCAGAAGGAAGAAGCCGCAACCCGGCACAAGATTACAAAAATCCTGGTACAAGATTCCGCGGATCTTGCCCCAAGTTTCACCGGATGCCGCAGCAGTGTGCGCCTTGCTCCTACCTGACACTTTTCCGATAATAATAACCCTTTAAAAACAAAAACGATGATCAACTACAGTATCTCACTCCGTGCCAATCCCAGTGACCAGGATGCTCCCAAAAAGGCTTATGCCAACGCCCAGTACTCAGAAATCATGACACTGGACAAGTTTGCCGAGCATATCTCGACCCACGGCTCCAAATACAACCGTGCCGACATCCAGGCGGTCCTGATCCAAGCGGTGGACTGTATGCGGGAGCAGCTTCTGGCAGGACAACGCATCCAGATGGGCGATCTGGGCACTTTCTCCATTCATATCAACAGCATGGGAGCCGAATCACTGGAAACATACAATCCCGCCATCCATGTGGAAGACCTGAACGTGCGCTGGAAAGCCGGAACCCGTTTCCTCAGCTTGCTGAAAGACAGCGTATTCAACCTGGTCCCTACCCGAAAGGCCGCCAAGCTGGTGGTTAAAGCCCTGAAAGCGGGGAAAAACACTGTGGACTTGACGGGAGAGGCTTCCGGACCGGATGACAAGACGGAAGAAAACGCCTGAACTTTCCGGACTTCTGAAGTCTGATAGTATTTTGTCTTTTTGAGATGAACCTGTTGTTCTGAAATAGACCTGTATTTCTGAAATGAAACTGTTGTTCTGAACAAAGTGAAGAATCTGAATGCAATCATTTTTATGCCCACAGATTCCTCGTCTTTGTCCGGAATGACAGAAAAAAAACAAATCCTTTAAAACAAATATTCCCATGAACAATTCAAAGAAAATCACCTGGAAGCAAATTCTGCACGCCATTATCCAAGCTGCCATAGCAGCGCTCACCGCCTTGGGCGTAACCAGTTGCACCACTCTCTTTTAAAAAGCCCCTGACCCATCGCATGACACTTTTTAATTCTTAATTCCCTATTTCAATTCAACCATGATTCAAGAAACTTTCCCTATGATAATCGGTGAGGAAGAGATTCCGAACGAACGTGCTCTCCTCACTCAGGAGGACGGCCCAATGATGGCATCCTCCGCTTCCGTGAAATATATCGTCATTCATTGCAGCGCCACACGCTCCACCCGGGATTACACCGCCGAGCAACTGCTCCGTGACCACAAAACGCGAGGTTTCCGCACGGTGGGGTATCATTTTTATATCCGTCGTGACGGAAGTGTGACCCAGCACCGCAAGCTTCTGGAAGTGGGTGCACACTGCCGCCCCTGGAACCGTTGCAGCATAGGTATCTGTTATGAGGGCGGTCTGGATGCGGACGGACGTCCGACAGATACCCGGACACCGGAACAGACGGAACAATTTATTTTGTTGCTGATGCGGATGGTGAAAATCTTTCCCGGTGTCCGGATAAGGGGACACAGGGATATGCCGGGAAGTATCCCGAAGGCTTGTCCGTGTTTCGATGCGGAGGGGGTATTCGGGTACTTGGAGAAATAATAAAGAAAGTGGCAATCACCATGCAGTTTCTTCTTTGGGGGAAACTGCATGGAGAATGCCCTTACGTATGATTTGTTTTTCTTTGTAGAAAGGTTTTACAATAATGAATTTACTCAATCTACAGACTACCAGACTAATCGTATACGATAGCCCTATAGAGAACCGACATTGACATCATTCTAATTTACCCTACCCACCATTCATCTTTCTACAAAACAGAAGCAAATCACCTAGCAGTACAATCAATCGTGCACACCGTTACAGCTTATCAATTTCTTCCGCTGAAAGTCCGGCAACCCGGACAATATCCGCTATGGAAAAACCGTTCTCTTTCAGTTTACGGGCGATTTCCAAACGCTCCTTCAAACGTCCTTCCGCCTCTCCTTCCGCTTTTCCTATCGCTTTTCCTATTGCTTTTCCTTCCGCGACAGCCTGTTCACGGATATCATTTTCCACAATACGGCTCACGTTATAACGGTCCACCGCCTTATCATAAGCGATACGGTCACCCTCAGACAGGTGAGCCTTGGCGGCAAGGCGGTCAAGATGGCTGAAAACCTGTTCTTTCAGCGCATCGGGCATTCTGTTCCAGTTGTTCATATTCTTCAGTGCATACATTAGTTTATCGGATAAAGTAGAACATTCGTCCAGTTCCTTCGTAAAATAAGGAAACTGGAGATAAATCTGACGGAAATTCCGGTTCACCACACGACCGCTGTCCCGGTCGGAAACCACCGTGTCGGTACGGAACTTGCTTTCCAGACCATCCTCCTTGAAATTCATCAGGAAAACGCCGTACACGGCAGGAAGCCTGTAACGGAGACCGTAAGAAGCCTCTTCTTCCCTGAGCAGACCGCAATCCCCCTCCAACGGAGTGTCGGGAACACATACCTCTTTAGAGGACGGATTCTCCATCTGGCGGCTCACCGCACGGCACACATAATAAAGCGTACGGTCCAGGAAATGGCTATGCCAACGATTCTGCATCTCCACTATGATGTACTCGCCCGTAGAGGTACGGCAGTAAAGGTCATAGATGATACCCTTGTCGTGAATATTCTCCGAACGGTCCTCCTTGTCCAGAAATGTCAGGTCTTCAATGTGATGCTCACCGGACAGCAGTTCGTTAAGCAGGATTATCAGCAGGACCTTGCTGGCAGGCTGGCCGAAAATTATCTTGAAGCCGAGATCCGTGAAAGGGTTTACAAAGCGGGATGACATAATAAAGATGATTTTATGGTTTCTGACCGCAAAGAAACGAATTCTATCTGGAAATTCCTATGAATGAGCGATTTTTATTATTTTAAATGGATTTTGAAGACTAAGCCACCGGAAAAGTACTTGCAACGGTTCAGTTCTACTATGGCGTTGATGTAGTCTTTCCAGAAGCTGTACTCCATACCAAAATTTACCTGATACTTCGCCCCGTCAGGATCAAAGGTCAAATCCTCCTTCACATCCGTGTACCCGGGAACTACTTCTGCCATTAAATTAACACCATTAATGACTTTATGCACCCAAGAATCACTGTCCTTCAAATGAAACCGGAAATTCGCACCCATAGCCGGATTATTCAACTTATTATCAAAACGGTTGCTGTATATCCATGACAGGTGTGCACCTAATATACCCACATTCTCAAAATAAAAATGTTTGGTTATGGCCAGATAATAGCGGTTAAGAAAACCATTACCATAATTTAATTCTGAAGGTTTGGACAGCGATCCTCCATTCCATGAATCACCTATCACATCATTCGCCCCGAGAACTATCTGGGGGGTCCATTCTTTCCACCAGCCTTCTTTCCACACTCTAAGCCGAAAATGAAAGGAACGGTCCTGATTAATAAATTTACCATACGTAGAAGGAACCCAATAGCCCGAACGATTACCATAGTCCGTGGGTACTGCCTTATGCCCCATACATAAGTACCCGGCTTCCAACCAAGGGAAAATAGTTATGTTTATGTAGTAATTCCATGTATCATACCACCAACGGGGAACGGTAGCGTGATGATTCAGCCAGTTACCGCCTGCCATAAAGGTTTTATCACGCTGCATGTCGGCAGTGGGCATATTCATCAGACCTGTGGTGCCGTAGTTGATTTGCGCATCTGCTTGCAGCAAATAAAAAATAGCAATACAAACAGCTAATAATATTCTCTTAATCATGCAAGTTTCATTTACAACTTTACAGACTGATAAATAGCTTCCAACTCTTGAATTCGATTTGTTATTAAAAATTCCCGTTCAAAAAGAATACGTGAATTATTACCATACAAATCTCTTTTTACTTTATCTTCCACTAGTTCGCATATAGCTTTTACAAAGGCTCCCTTTTCCAAAGGAATCAGCCTTCCATTATATCCATCTTGCACACAGTCCTTATTCCCTGCCACATCAGACGCAACAATGGCTTTGCCCAAAGACATAGCTTCAATTACCGCCAAAGGCAGTCCCTCATATCGAGCCACCGTCAAATAAAACAGGGAATTATTGACATACTCCAATGTTTCCCTATGATTAAGCCAAGGAAAAAGACTTATCACTTCCTCCAAAGCATATTCAGCAATCTTAGCTTTCATACTATCAAGTTCCGGAGAATAATAGCCTACCCCTAACAAAACAAACTTTACCTCAGGATGAAAAACGTGTACATCTTTTGCTACTTCCACTAAAAAAAGAGGATTCTTTTGATAGGAAGGTCTTCCTATATAACAAATATATTTATCAGGCTTCATCATTTCTCAATTCATTTACAGCATCTGGTACTGCATTGTTCCATACCAAGGCTTTGTTTTCATGATAATGAACCAGATTGATACCCATCACCCGTTCCGACTCCGAACAAGCCAAAAGCCAGGCATTCAATTTTGTAGAACGTTCTATAAACAAATAGATTTTTCTTTTTAATCTTGACCGGGTACTTAAAAACGAAAAGGCATGAGGAGTATAAAAAGTCTTAGTTCGAGTTAAAAATCCGGCAATCCTTCCCACTACTCCACCTTTGGCGCTATGACAATGAACCAAATCCGGCCGTTCTTTTCTTATTATTTTCACAGCTTGTATAATAGCTTTTAGATCATTCCATGGATTTAAACTCCGATAGAGGCTTATTCCATACTCTTTTACTCTTTTCCCATTCTTTTCTATCGGCTTATTGTTGTCTTTATTGCCGTGAACAAGGATGTACTCATAGTCGCCTTCAGCATATATTATCGAATTTCGGATGTAGATATCCAATCCGCCAATTATTTGACCGAGATGAAGAATTTTCATAAGAAGTATAAAGATTAGGACCACATGCATTCACACATGCAGTTTATAAAGGGAAAGTATATTCTTAAAAATTATCAAGCTTAGTGTATTTACAAGACAGCAAAGCATCTATCAGATAACCCCTTTATTCTTCAATTCCAAAAACGCATCAATCAATTTGTCGTAATCATCAGTAGTAAGATGACCAATGTGCCCTACGCGGAACACAGTATCTTTCATACTACCACCATTGGGACATATCCACATACCATACTCATCTTTGATTTTAAGAAAAATATCATATGCACTGACTGTAATGGGATGTAAAGGTGTGACGGCATTACTCAAGCTTTCACTGACTATCTCAAATGGTAAATTATATTCTTTCAGTTTGCTGCGGAAATAGCTGGCAAGCGTTGCAGTACGTTCTATTTCTGCCTCCACACCTCCATGAGCATCAATTTCACGCAGACGGGCATTAATCTGTCGCAATATACCTACTGCCGGTGTCCATGGAGTCTGACCACGTTCCATATTCTTCAATGCAAGTTTCAGATCAAGATATTGACAGCAACATTTTGTCCGCTCGATACGCTGTAAAGCATGCTTTGAGAATACCATTACGGCAATGCCCGGAGGACAGGCCAATGCTTTCTGCGACCCTGTGATCATGATGTCCGCTTCCAATGCCTGCATATCAAACGGATCTGCAAGAAATGTGCTGACACAATCCACAATCAAGAAAATACGGTTACGCTTACAGAAGTCGCTGACTAACTGCATATCGTAATGTACACCTGTTGAAGTTTCATGCTTGTTCACGAGAAAACAAGTATAGCCTTTGCCGTCCAAGTCAGCAAAATGTTCTGCTTTGAGAGCCTTGCCGGGTTCAAGCCTTATTTCCGTAAAAGGTATCTCATGTAGCACAAGCAACTCAACAAATCGTTGTCCGAAACTACCACCATTAACCACAATAGCCTTATCCTTCTTTGTTAACGTATTGATGATAGCTGTTTCCATACCTCCGGAACCAGAGCATGTCATAAATGCCACACGAGAATTTTCGCCACTGTTTGCAAACTTCTTAATTAAACGTTCATTTTCAAACATCAACTCCGAAAACTCTTCCGTTCTGAAATAAGGCACCTGTTCGGCACCGATGGCTCTTACAGCATCTGACGACTGAACCGGACCTACTGTGAAATTTATCATTCTTTCTTTTTTAAGTTTTACACATAAACAGGTTTAAAACTGCACATTCCTTTCTAAAAGTGCAACATTCTCTTTACAACACAAAAGACTTTCGCAAATAGAGGTAGCGGATCGCGCATATTAAGCAACATAAGTTTTTCTGCTTTACATAATTGTCATAGCCATAACAAAGGATTTATCTTTCCCGTCAGAACATTTTCACGAAAGTCAGCCACTTCAGTCATACCGTAAAAATCTTCTTTACCGAGATTAAGATCTGGTGGTGGAATTGCTCCCTCAGAAATCGATAAGCGACACCATTCAGCTGGCAAATTGACTCCTGGCAATAACCTATAAACGGCTCCATCCACTCTGAAATTCACTTCCATGAAATAAAATTTTTCATCTTTGCCTAACAAAAACTCCGCATCGAAAATGCCGTTGTACTTTGTTTCTTTCATCATGGAAACAATTTTCTGATACGTTTCATCCTTCTTACATTTAAAGAAATGACAATAATGCCCGTAACTATCAGATTTACATCTCAAAACCTCGTCTTTGTAGTCTATATAAATTTTCCCATTAAGCGACAGGCCAAAATAATTTACCTCCTTTGTCTTTTCAATGAACTGCATCACTAAAAATCTGTCAGAAGCTATTTTTGTTTTCACTTTTTCTAGGTCATGCTTCGATTTACAGACGTGTCTTCCCCCTTGCCGCCATCAGCCGTTTTTATACTCTTTGTAAATACAGGATACTCCAAATTATTTGGCACAGGAGCATTCTTTGCCAACTCTATTGCCCAAGGTATTATCAAGCCATGTTTTTTTGCCAACAACGATATGTTCTTCTTATCCATCCAATGCACAATGGCACCTGCTTCGCCAGCCGACATCAATATAAACTTCTTTTCAAGTTCATCCTTGTGCAAATCCACAAGATAAGCTGGATAATCTGGAATGGTTAGCAGAACAGGTTTTTCCTTATATTCCGGATAGTCTTTGATAAGAAACTTAAGTACATCTTCCTTGGTCGTAAAAGCCTTTCCTCTACTTATATATTTGCACGACAACAAATAATTGCATCCTGGTCCGTAGCAATAACATTCAGGACGGAAACCTGCTTCACCTAAACATCGCAGCACTCCTAAGCTGGTATATACTTCAGAGCAGAAAAGAATTGTTTTTTGCTTTATCTTCATTATGCAAATATTATTACATCAAATGGATTATAAATTTGTCGGAAAGCATTCTATATAGATATTGAAAAGAAAGAATGAACATCTTGACAAGAAATCACCACCATTTCAGGAGTAAGCACTTTTATTCTCATATTTCTATAAAATTTTTACGCTCCGCAAACTGCTGCATCACCGCCGCCATCTGTATACTTTCACGTCTGCGGAGACGAGCTGTTGAAAAGCGATGATTGACAATGCAAGAAATGAATTCCTGTATTTCATAACGCAATCCGTAACCGTCCCATTTATAAAAAAACTTCTGATTGCGGTTCTGATCTTCGTAGCGCAGTTCGAAATAGTCGGTTTTCCACCATGGAGCTGGTACATATGCATACCCCTTTGTGCCAGAAATGACAAGGTTACCCTCAGTCTTCACACCCAACCCCACTTTGAATGAACATACTGCACGAGGATATCGCATCACTCCCTTGGTATAAATATCCACGCCGTTCTTCATGCGGCTGTAGATACTCAGGTTCTCATAGTTAAGACCCATTAGTTTAAAAATAGGCAACAATGGATAACTGCCCTGCTCGTTGAGAGCTCCACCGGCTTGAGCTGCATCAAATTCGCGTCCGTTCTTGTCAAGCAACTGCGAGAGGGATGCTTCTATGTCCACCACTTCACCGATGACTCCTGATTTTATCATTACCATCAAGTGGTTGAATGCCGGACAATGAGCCGTTTTGTTCGCCTCCATCAGTATTCGTCCTTGCTCCTCTGCAAGATGATACAATTCATTTGCCTGTGTACCATTCAGTACCATAGGTGTTTCACAAAGCACATGCTTCTTTGCAAAGAGTGCAGACTTTATGTTATCGTAATGCTGCAAGTGAGGACTAGCAACATAAACAGCATCAACTTCATTATATAGTTCATCAATAGTGTTGCATGCCTTTACGCCATGAGCTTCTGCATAAATGCTCAATGCCTCCGCATCCACATCATAACAAGCCGAGGTCGAAACACCACTAACAACTTTTCCCTCTGATGGAAAACGTTGTGCCATGCGACCACAACCTATAATGCCTATACGAACATTCACGGTCGACTTTGTGCGAAGCATGGTTGATGAGATACCTTCAGTACGTGGCAGGTAAATCACCTGACAGAACTCGTTGAGATAGTCGAACTTTCCCACCCAGTCGGAACCGATGGCAAAAATATCAATACCATACTTCTGCACATCATCAATCTTCTGTCCCACATAATCCTCTATTATCACCTCATCCGCATAGCCTGTGGCCTTTACAGCCTCCACACGCTCCAGTACATTATTACGTACGTTGAGTTTACCGCGCCCACGGTCGAACGAATCAGATGTCACACCAACGATCAAATAATCACCCAGCTCTTTCGCACGACGCAATAGATTGATATGTCCTTGATGTAATAGATCGTATGTTCCGTAGGTTATCACTTTTTTCATAGTCCAACAAAATTCAATACCTTTCTACTATAATCTCCAGTCATATCTTCGTTAACTAAAGAGTTGACGCGGTCACGATCCGCTTTATAGCAATCGTTCTCGTCTACCAAATCTTTTATGAATAGGCATATATCATCATAGGAACGCAGGCGCATACCAGGGCGATAGGAATCAGGATCCATAGCAAAGCCTCGCTTATCAGCGTAATCGTCTATATCATCTTCAGTAAAACCAATTGGACGGTCAAGCAAAAGAAAATCATAGAATATGGATGAATAGTCTGTAATCATTGCATCACATTGCTTCATGAAACGATAAAGTTCCATTCCACGTTTCAGAAACTCTTGATGACTGAGCAGAATGAAATAATCCATATCCACCACATCATATTTAGACAGATCTTGTTCAGGATGCAATTTTACTACAATTTTCACTCCCATTTTTTTCAAATAACCATTAAGTTCACCAAAGCGACCAACATCTACAATAGGAATGACCGGCTGCTCCTCCATGGTATCTTGCATGTTCATACTTGTCGATTTGCGAAATGTAGGAGCCCAAAGAACTAACTTTGTATATTCACCAAAGTCATATTGTGGATTGGGCAAATAAAGCGAATCGCATTTAGGATTACCGGAAATGAATATTTTTTCCAGCGGTACGCCATAAATATGTGCCTGCGGTTCGACAAAGCATTTACCCGTGGCCATAACATTGGTGTAATGTTGGCTTTTAATATTGTATTTCGACTGTCCTTCCGATGCGTCTTTGAATGGCATGCCATGCTCCATGTGAATTACATATTGGTCATCTGCAGGTTCAATAGGCAATTTTCCGATGCAGTAAAATATCCATTTACTAGAAAAATATGTCATCACAGCTCTTAACGGACCAACAAAAGTAACGTTCTTAGGTGCCATGGAAACAAAGTCCTTATAATCAGAAGCTGAAACCACTATTTTGTACCGCTTATTGTAGTCGTGGGCTATCATATAATCGTATAGAGCACGGTTGTTATCTCTAAAGCTAAGATTGCAATATAGAAACACCTGTCTGCGATTATGCTTCAGCCTTTTATTAATCCACGTCAACACTGGAAAAATGCTATTGTAAATAAAGAATTTCAGCTTTAAGTTCTTAATAATCATTTTCCTATAACTTTAAGTAAATCCTTATACATATTTTCTTGTATGGTCTTAATCTGATGATTCCTGCATCCACATTCCCATGATTTTTTTGCAAACTCATTCACTACGTCCGGATTCTCTGCAATGATTTCCAAATGACGTACTATGTTACTGCGATCTGTAATGCATATAGCGGCATTATTACGCTGTAAATAATCAGTAGAGGCTGTCATCCCTCCTACAGCAAGTATGCACTTTGCTGCATAGAAATAATCAACAAGCTTGGTAGAAAATGATGCCCGATAGAACAAATATTCTGATCTTTTAAATGGCTCAACATGTAACAGAATATCTGCATTATTCATTACTAACTGCACATCCTCACTAGGTACCGCATCATTTATTTGCGATACCCCATCAATATTTAGAGCAGACAATATTTCTTCGTTCTTCGGTGATAAAGTATAAACATTCATATACATAACCCTGCGTCCCATTTTTGTATTTACCATCTCTATTGCCTTGGCAATGTCAGCAAGTGTTTTCCAGCGACCACCACCAATATTGCCCATATATACCATATTGATAGTCCTAAGATGACGAGGTACTATAACACGCAATGTGTCAAACTCATGACCTTTAAAAAGAAGTTTGCATTCTTTCTTAAATATCTTTTCGTATTCATCCTTCATAAGATTGGTAATTACATACATGAACGCACTATGAGCTGCGGTTTTACACATTACATGACGACGCATGAAATGGCGTATAAGCCTGATTGGAGTATACTTTGTGCTGTTATATGCATAGTAATCATCCCATGGATATGTGACAAGTGGAATATTCCATTTCTTACTAACATATATCATTATGTCACTATTTAGATTTTCCACAGGTAACGTACCAAATACTAAGTCAGGTTTAAAATCGTTAATAAAATCATCAAATTCTTTTGTAATCCAGCATCTATTCATGCCTATAATATCTCGTATCAAGAAAAATATAGGCCAACGAAGAATACGGGCTTTATTATAAATATTAGAAAAAGTGTCTTTAGGAGTATTCTCACAGTTGTCCAGATGAAAATACTTTCCTACAGGTTCACGTTTACCCAACCAACGTTTCATCATTTTTTTCTCAGATATATGATAATACTCATGAACCAACTTATTCTGAGGCATCCCGTCTCTTACATAAATATGAGCAAACTCATATTTATCCTTGTCGGTATTACGAAAAATATTGGAATATGAGTTCCCTATGTTATTGTCTTCTCGCCAAGGCAGATATGTCATGAGAAGTATTCTTATTTTTCTATCCATGTTTATATACTACAGCTCGTTATACCCGTTGAATTAACTCGAGATTTATCAAAATTTATATTCACAGCATTAACTCTATCATGATATTATTTCTAATACAGATATTTTCCCCATACTTTTGTTCCGCAATATATTATCACGTTATTTTTTTCCTAAAAAACGATAAACTGATATTCGCAATATATCCATTCTTCTCTCTGTTCAACCTTTACAACTACTCCACACATATCTTAATCCATTCCTTTAAATAAATTGCTTCATCATTCTCATCTGAAAGATTCCAACGATATGGAGCCAAAACAATCTTACCATCATAACTACCTAAATAAGCTCCCCACCAACTAAATGTACTATTAGATATTATGAAATGTTTACAAGAATACATAAGACGAAGTTCTTCATAATCTGGATTGTTTAAATCAACATATACCATTCTCAACGGACGATTTCCTGATTTGTCATAAAAGTGATAATTTTCCTTTATCCATTCCAAATCTTTACGAGTATTTGAGAAAACAAAAAATAAAGGATTATACACATTATCTAAAATATAATTGATTGAGGTATTATAGTATTCAAAATCACATATTTTGAGATTTTTCCATTTAGGATTAAGATAGTCTCCTCTTCGAATATGCAAGCATACAGAATTCGTACTCAGAATACGACAAATCATTTTAGCATTTTCCTCCGTCGGATTATCTTTCACTTTTAATTCCTCCTTTATTTGTTCAGAAATATCGTAAAAATTTTTTTCATTTTGAAAAAAACCAAATATATATTTATCTTTTTTGTTAGATAAAGGAAAGCCATAATAGGTATATGCACCGAATGTATAGTAAAGACCACTCGCAACCCTTTTTACAAATTCTTTTTCTCCTATAGGTTTAATTTTCTGAATACGCCACTTAATGAGTGTACACAAATTCATTGAAAGTAACGTACTAATTTTAAACTTACGAATTGAATTTCTTTGTTCAGACAAGCTCTGAAAATGAATATGATCACACAAATTCAAATGTTGTATTGACATCTCACGCTTATCATTATCTTTAAAAACTCTGTGATTAATAAAATAAGGATTCACGGATAACATTTCTTCACAATCATTAAACCTGTAATGTTCTTGCAAACAACGCGCAAACGCATATTGAAACATTTGGTTCCCTAAACCATCTTTTATAATTAAATGTATCATTGACTTATCGATATAAACCTATTCTTCCGAGATAATAAAAAAATCAAGATAAAAGACACTGGAAATTCCATAAATTTTTCAAGACTTTGCAACAATAAGAATACAAGCAAGATATAAACCATAGTAAGACCTTTATATCCTAAGCCACGAATTCCATAAATCATGAAACTTACGTATAGAATAAACCAAATTATTCCTAAACTAGATGTATAATATAGAAGTCCATTACTATTAGAAACATTTCCTACTCGCTTTGAACGATTGTAATGTATTACAGAGCCTAATCCATAACCGATAATTGGACGTTCCGCTGTCATTTGTAATAAGCCAATAGTGTCTGAAGTTCTCATTATAACAGAAACCGTTTCATTCCCATCATCTGGATTCAGCTTATTTTGCACAGCTTCACTATTTATTATTGCAGAACAAACAACAAATAATAGCATTATGATAGGAATAAACCATATAGACCTTAATCTTTTTTCAAAAGCACAAATAGCGATAATCATAAACACGATATATCCACCTGTTGACTCTGTATAAAGTAAAGCTATAACTATCACTATTAAACAAAGCAACTCTTGACGACTTAAAGAGAACTCTTTTAACTCACGAAAATATAAAAGTAATGCCATATTCAAGACTATTTGACATGCTCCTGGCTCATGATAGAAAGCTGCAAAACGATGAAATGCTCCTTCCCATCCTATAGAGACCCCCATACAACTAAAATAATCTGGATAGAAAGTTAAAGGAAAAGGAGATATTTCGTATTCTGTCATTAAGAAAATAGGAAGCGCATAAATACAAATTAGCGTTACAATTTTTAAATATTTATCTCTAAAAGAAAAAAAATCTATATTCGAAAGAATTAAATACGAACCTAGTCCCATAAAAAGGAAGCCAAATACTTGATTATCAAACAACTCTCCATTATAAATAAAACTTAAAAATAAAATTACAGCCGCTCCTATATAGTATAAAAAGCTTTTTTTTATAAGAGGCCCTATCGGATGTTTTATTCGATAATAAATTGAAAATAACAAATAGATTGTACAAGCTACTCCCGGAGTCAATTTATGATACCAAGGATAAGTACCAGATGTAAACAGAAGTAAAACTACAGCAATATATTCGATTAGTGTAATTTTATTAAAATGAATTTTCATTTTTTGTTTTAATCTAATGATTAATAAACACTCAAAAACATTCCCCTTCTTAAAAGAGCTGTTTACGGTATCCTAGACCAATTTATATTAAAAATCAATATTAATATAAATTAACAACCAGTGCGATTTAATCAAAGACTATGCTTATATAAATCCCAAACCGTTATTTTTTTCAAATAAAGGGTACTACAATCAAATATACTTCACTTAAATATTATAATATTCTAATAACTTTGCAAGGATTACCGCCTGCAAGACAACCTGCAGGAACAGATTTTGTCACAACACTTCCGGCACCAATGATTGTACGAGAACCAATTACTACTTCCTTCAATATTATTGTACCTGCTCCAATGAAACAATCATCACCAATTACCACCGGAGCACTATTACGATTTTTAGAATCTACTTCTTTATAATCACGACGATCAAGGCTATTCAAAGAATGGAAGTCAGAAGAATAAATCTTCACTCCCCCCCCCAACAAAGTATAATTTCCTATTGTTATATCAGCTCCAACAGCACATATTGCAGTCTGGCTCATTCCTACATTATTTCCTATGCGAAGATTACCACCATCTATAGCCATTAAAGAACAACGTGCAGAAAAGCCAATGTTATTATTAGCATTTCCATTGTTCATACGCAAATTTTCGCCAATGATTATTCTACTTCCTTTACGGTCTACACTAATTATTGGAATCCCACTTGTGCTAAAACTTCCATACCGCACAGCATTCCCACGCATAATAATAAATGTCATAACATAGCAAAACGGATTATACAACAATATACGCCATAATTTACGCATCGCTTTATATATAAACATAAATGGAGTCATTCTGTAAATTCATTAATATTTCAAAGCCTTTACCACTATGACAGACAAGACACCAATTTCACCATACAATTTAAAATTGAATTATCTGTTATAAACATAGAAAAATCCAAACAACATTCTCTTGAACTATCGTTTATCATTATTCTATTATGCTATCATACTTCTTATATAGAAAAGAAGGTAATCTATGGAAAATGAAAAGCCTAAAACCTTCAGAAGTAGCAATGGTAGCTAAAATATGAAATAGTTTAAAAATGATATTTCTCTGTTTTACTTGATTTACTCCAGGATGATGCTTAATAACAATATAAATGCCATATTTTTCATACAACATTTTCTTGTTACGAAACAAATGTGACAAATAAGGCTTGTAAAACGCATCCCGTAATTTCCTGCTCACCCCCCACCTTGTCATAGTATTTGTATGCGCTATATTTCCCTCCTCGAAAGTTATTCCTTGGAAATGATAAAAAAAAGCCTGACATTGCTCTCCACGACAATTCATTTTAATCGGACCATATTCATCTCTAGAAACCATACGATATTGTGCTAGATTCCAAGGAGCAATGCCTGCACCCCAATTTTCAGTTTCTACAACAAAAGAGTAATCTACCGGCCAATTATCAAGGTACTTTTGATCGGCCCAATGAACACCATCACCATCACACCTACAATATTCCAAACACTGATGACACCATATATCCAAAAGTTTCCTTCCGTCTACATCATTCTTAAAAGTATTGAATTCTACACAATATTTTCCTACCTGCCAAACCTTTTGTTTTTCATCGCATTTGTCAAAACGATGTCCTGTAATCATTACCGATGCATTCCGCCGCTTCATTTCCTCCACAACGCAATTTACATCATCATAAAAATAAAGATCTGAATCAATATAAGCACAATATTCGGGTTGAAATCTCTCCATCACATAATTAACAAGCGATGCAGAACAAGTCCAACAGTATTCCCCCATACTCCGTTCCTGCTTTACTTTCAACAATTGTTCATTTTCAAAATCCGACAATTTAATAGGGATAAGACGAGACCATGCCATATCTTCCAGCACTTCAAAGCACTTGTCATCCATCGCTAAAACGTAAAGAACATAATCCTTCGTATAGCGTTCAATAGACTCATACATAGTAAGTGCCTTATCAATATAATTAGTATTAAACAATGTACAAAGCGTTATCATATCGCTACATTATTTAAATATATTAATTACATCAACGACAATCTTGGCCTCTTCCTCTAAAACCACTTGATTAATTGGTATTGATAACTCTTGTGCATGAATTTTCTCCGTAATTGGATAAGAACAATCATTCCACTTTTCATAACATTTCTGCTTATGTGGAGGGATAGGATAATGAATTAAGGTCTGTATACCATATTCTGTCAGAAATTGTTGTAACTCATCACGACGTTCACAAAAAATAGGGAACTGATGGTAAACATTATTCTCATCCGCTATCCGAGAAGGTAATGTAATCAATGGATTATTGATTTTTTCATAATAGAATGCTGCCAATTTCTGACGTTTAGCATTATCCATATCTAAATATTTCAACTTTACACCAAGGATAGCAGCATCTAATTCCGACATACGGCTATTAATACCAGCATATTTGAAAACATATTTTTTGTGACTACCATAATTAGCTAATGCACGAATAACAGTAGCAAGTTCCTTATCATTTGTCGTTACAGCTCCAGCATCACCAAAGGCTCCTAGATTTTTACCTGGATAAAAACTATGAGCACCTGCATTTCCCAAAGCACCAGTCTTCACTCCTTTCCATGCACAACCTTGACTTTGGGCACAATCCTCCATTAGTTTCAAATTATATCTTTTACAAATTTCATCCAATTTGTCATTATAAGCAATACGCCCATAAAGATGAACTGTCATGATGGCTTTAGTTTTTGAAGTAAGTACATCCTCTATCTTATCAATATTGATTTCAAGATTCTCCCAGACAGGTTCTACTAAAACAGGAACAAGATTATTCTCCGTGATGGCAAGAATTGTAGCAATATACGTATTTGCAGGTACAATAATTTCATCACCATCATGAAAAACACCTAACTCTTTATAGCCGCGAATTATCAGCTTTAACGCATCAAGTCCATTAGCCACAGCAACACATTCTTCTGTTCCGATATATTGAGCATAATTTATTTCGAACTGCTTGTTCTCATTTCCTTGCAAAAACCAGCCACTTTCTATTACGCGATTAACTGCAGCCCTATACTCGTCACCATGCATCATAGTGATAGCCTGTAAATCTAATAACTTTATCATTGTATTTTATTTCATTTTTTGTTCCTTTATATATACTAGAAAATCATCATAGTTACGGATATAATCATCTTCCGAATAACCGTGTGAAGCTAATACCAAGCAAATACTGCCAGAAGAAAAGCCTTGTTCTGAAGCCCAAATTCCTGGAGGCACATGCAACCCCCAAAAAGGTCTGTTCAGTTGAACAGTCCGCCTATTTATTCCATCATTGAGAACAACTTCAAAAGATCCCGATGCTGCAATAATAAATTGATGACATTCCTTATGTGCATGTGCGCCACGATCTTCACCACCAGGAATATCATAACTATAAAATACACGGCGTATAGGAAATGGTACATGCACATTTTCGTACATATAAGTCAAATTACCTTCCACATCATGCATTTTACTCAATTCACAGAGCGAACAGTCAAATACACTCCTACCGTCATTGGTGCTGAATGAAATCTGGGGATTATTAACTTTAATAGAAGTGTCATTTACAACAGACATTGTTTGTCTCATATTGTTTTGAGTCCATTGCTTAAATTCTTCATAATCCATGATGTAATCTTCTTTATCATATTGCGTGGAAGAAAGAATAAGAGCTAATGAATTTGTCGAGAAATTTTTCATTGTTCTCCACATTCCTTTGGGTACATATACACCAAAATAGGAACGATTTAATGAAAAAATCTGCCTACTCTTACCATCATCCAATTCCACATCAAAACTACCAGATAATGCAACTATAAACTCCTGATTTTCTTTATAAGCATGTGCCCCTCTATCCATACCACTAGGTACATCATAAATCCAATATACTCGTTTAATTTCAAATGGAATTTGTTTTAATTGCTCTATAATAGATAGATTTCCTCTTGGATCTTCAATTCTCGGAAGTCCAAGTATTTTTGCATCATAAATATTCATTTTATAATCATTCTATATTTGTCATTTCATTGTAATTCATAATAGCTTTAGTATATTCAACCTTAAATTCAGAAGTCGTAAGACTACGAAGAAGCGAAACAATATCTTCAAGACTCTCGCAATGAGGAAATCCAAGATCAGAAACTCCAACAAACAAGTCTCTACGTCCTGTAACATTGCATGAGGCAAACAAAATATTCTTAAATGCAGCATCAATCATTGAAATTGAATGTTCACCAAATACTATATCAACGCCTTTTAAATCATCCTCAAATGAGGAACGTTTATACGAAAGAATAAACTTGCCTTTCTCATTTGCATTAGGGATGTTGCAAGATACTTTCAAATTTGGAAGATTGAGCCATTCTATATATGTTACAGCTCGTAAAATAGAATTAACGCCTTGATGTTGTGGATGAATCCAAACAGGATGACAACGGTAAACAAACTCAATACCAGGAAATACTGCTGCTATTTTTCCAAATACATAAATCATCTTGTCTTCATCACTACGATTTTTAAGAGCTGTCCAATCACCAGCTCCACTCGCAACACAAAGCACCTTTTTTATCTTGCTTGGAAAGTTTGGTATAGGCAAAAAAAGTTTCTTTCGAAAAGGCATAATACGATGTGGAAGATCATGGTATTTAAAAATCATCTTACCAAGAGCATCCCATGCATAATACTCTACATTATTGCCATAAAATTTAAGATACTTACTAGAATAATTGCCAGGAAGATAGCCATCTTGTATAAGCTTAATGTTGAGTTTTTTATTATCAGGTAAAACACCATAACATTCATGAAGGGTAGAAAGACGAACTACATTATCATTCCATACTATTCCCCAATTAAAAAGTACAAGTTTCATATTTTCAACAAAAGATGCCGGGTGAAAATCAAGATCAATACGATATGCAATACGGTTTAAACTACCGTAAAAGAGATAACGTTTCCCGTCATATGAAGCCTTGTAAATTTTTTGCCCGAAAAGACTACGTACTAGGTGACCTAAAAAATGGTAAATACTTCTTAGTTGAGATATAAATACATTATTATTCTTTACATTAATAGCCTCTATCTGATGATAATATTCACAAGAAATATACTGAAAACCACATTTTATCCATTCATCAAGTGACAGACCGAGGTCATCAGATACGATAATTTTATTTACGCAAGGATAATTTGCTGTAATTTTCTCTGCAATCCGTCTATTTTTAATTCTTTTTATTTTTTCATAATACTCAAATACATACTTTTGTTCAGTTGGATTAAATGCTGCAACATCACATGCTTCAAGTTCCGCATCACATAAAACATCTGAGAAATTGACAAATTTACATTTTGAATTCAAATAGGATTCTATTTCACTTGCTTCATTCTCAAATATAAATTGAGTTGACACAATAAGAGTTTTACTACCTTGCTTAATATATTCTCTGAGTTTTATAAGTGATGGCAATTTAATATTTTGCGTAATGACAATAATATTATCCATATATATTTTTTCTTAACATAATAGTTGAACTTATACTATCCATATGATGAAGATGTAATTCCTATACATTATTCAATTTCCAATTTTCCACGTATAATCGATGAACTTATACCTGCCGTAGGTTCCAAGAAGATAATATCCACCCCCACTTCAGCAAACTTTTTTTCGTATTCATTATATAAATATGTTCCTTTCCACTCAGAGCCATGAAACATCACATCAAATCTTAATTCTTTCCAAGCTTCAAATTTATCCATTGTTTTTTGGGGAACAACTTTATCGACATAACGACATCCTCTAACAATTTCAATACGATTTTCAAATGGAATAATAGGCATCTTATTCTTATATGACCAAACGACTTCATCAGTGCTGACACCTACAATCAATTCATCACATCTCTCTTTTGCCCGACGCAATATGTTCAAATGACCTATATGGAACATATCGAATACGCCAGTTGTATAACCAATTTTATACCTTTTCATTTTTTAATGATTTTATTATTCTTCTCATAGAATCCGGGAATACACTTTTTATTATTTTTTTTACGAACCTCTTTTTAACACTCTTATTTATCCTTTTAAATTCATCCTTGTATATAAGATGCATTGTTGCATCAAAACCTGTATGTTCATATACCTGATAAAATCTATCATATTCCATCGGTTTAGACGTAGGACATTTCAATGTTTCATTACCATCTATCGCCTCCTGTAATGAACGTTCGTATAATAAAATTTCATTTTCAATCTTTCCACAAAGGAATTTTCCTTTTACATTATTAATTAATAATAAATTTACCCCATCTGTTATTTTAAGATCATGTTCTTTTAAAAAGGCATCACTTATACCCCAAAAATCAGCTAAAGTCAAATCTCCAATACGATTTTTTGAAGCATATTTACAATGATAACAAACAGGTCTGTATATAATATGTTTCATGAATCCCAAAAAATATTCGTCCTCAAACTGTCCTCTTTTATATAATATTTTTCCTTTATTCATAATAGTGAAGAAACAGTCGTTTTGCCCACCCCGAAATGTTATGTCATCAAAAACCGTAATTTTTTCTTTCGCCTTTAAAGTACTCAAATGCTCGTGAAACATTTCTGGCGATGCCCCACCGCGACAGAGTAAATCCACACAAAAAAAATTATGATATTCTTTTTTTAAGTAATTTCTAGCAGCAGCACACTGACAAGGCACCCCTATAAACAAACAATATTTTCCAAGCTCTAAATCAGACTTTAAATTCTCCAAGACCTTTCGTGGCAAATAACTCTGAATATATTTTGATTTTCTTAATCGCTCCAAATCTTCATAACAAGAAAAGCCTTTATGCTCCACCCCCCAATTCTCATTATAAACGCATCCATATACAGTTCCACCTTTACTTATAATATATTTGCTCAATGTCGTAGCCAAACCGGCAGAAGCACTTTCATAATGATCAATCCTATTTTGACTCCAAGCAGCATAACACTCTATTGGATATGTATTTATAACTGACGATAACTTATGATTAGAAATACAACTCTTTATACATTTTTGGCATTGTATACACTTAGATTCATCAATTTTTGGATATAGATGCCCGTCATACATTTTATCAAATGATATACAATTTTTTGGACAAATAGCAGCACACAAACGGCAGCCTGTACAATCCGATTCTGAACAAATATTCATTTTAAAAATTTTATTATGATTTACTCATTAACGATTTTATATTAGCTACTAAAGATTTTAGTGATTTATTTCGCCAAAATATCGAAATAAATAATACATTATAAAAAATAGAATAAAAAGCAACCCTAAGAATAAAAGTTAAATAAGGATTATCTGTTATTATATCATTACATATATAACGACCAAGCATACAGGCTATAACAGTAAAGAGTGTAAAACTAACATAGTAGCAAAAAAATTTCATCGGTTTTGACTTCAATCCATATTTAAACACCAAATACACATCAGTCATATTAATAACTAAAAATCTAGCAATAGAAACCGCAAAAAAGACACCAGCTACTCCAATTTTATGTGATAACAACAATGTAAGCAAGACACTAACAACAGATGCAATAATAGGAGAATATTTACCTTTCCTAAACAAACCTAAAGTTATACGATAAGTGTATAAGGAAAAACCTGCATTATCAATATAAACAACTAAAACAATAGATAGAATAATCAAACTGTCTATTGTATACTTTTCCCCAATCCAAATACTAATAAACTCATTAAAAAAAGCCATAAGGCCCGAACATACAAATCCATACAGCCAAAAACATATCACAGTTGTCTTATAAAAAGTAACACGCTTGTGTTCTATCGATTCTATTGCATTTAAGTTACCTATCGAAGGTGTTAATGAAAGTAATATCTGACTCAATAAAGTATTCACTGCACTTGTTATATATATAAAATTTGAGCATATACCTAAAACTGCAACACCAAATATTTTTGAAATAAATATATTACTTGTACTATTAAGTATCACTCCACCAAACCTGTAAACACACATCGATTTGACATTCAAAAAAATATCCTTAGTTTCATTCTGTGATAATTTGTCTACATCACGTTTAGTAATATTGGGATAAAGTCGATTACATTTTTGACTTATAAAAACATTAGTAACAATTGTAGAAAATAACATTAATACCAAGTACAGATAAAAAGATTTGAACAATATTAAACTAATAGACTGAAAAAAACTAAAAATTATGGCTATTATTAGCGTATAAAACGTTATAATGTATTTCTTTTGATCAGCAATTATAAGGGACTGTTTATATACAAAAAGATAAGAAATCGCCGTATTTAACACAAACACTAAATATATAACATTAAGATCTTCATTTATATTGGGTTTACACTTAATAAAAACATTAAGAAAAGGAAGAAGAAAGCATCCTAATACCAAAACAATTATAGCAATTATGATATATGTTTTTTTATATAACTGCATCAGTTGGGCTACTTTATAATTATCCCTAACAGCCAAAGGTTTATAAAGACTAAATACTATAGCATTTCCTATACCAAGTTCCGCAAAAGACAAGATGGTCAAAACATTTGTAAATAATCCATTTATCCCCAAATATTCAATATTTAAATATCTGATAAATATAGTACGAACTACAAACTGCATTAACAGTGTCAGTAGGTGACAAACCATTGAATAAGTTGCATTTTTGGCAATTGCCGTCGTACGTGCCCCCCCCATTATTCTAACGTTTTTTTATTATAGCTTTAAGTAGTTAAAAATCTCTCTTTCAAATTTAGTTCCTTCACTTATTAATAAGAACCTTTCCCAATTCCTACTAACTGATTCCATTATACTACGATTGATCAATACTAGATAAGAACCATCAACATATTTATTTCAATCTCATTTACTTGCTTTTACAATTCATCAAAGTCAAAAGCAATAGATATTTTTATATTTTTCCGTACATTATTCAAGGATTTACCCACAAATTCTGTCTACATTTCAAGCCACCAACCTCAACTATAGCATTATTATCTTGCAAGTTACAGAAGTAACAGTAATAGTTATTCAAAAAAAGTAGACAAACAATCATTATAAAAAGAACAAATTCAACATACCGTTTTAATTTAATCTACTTTTTCGAACGGAAAAGCCTGAAGATAATTAATAGCCACCGTCATATTACCAAAAGCAAACACCAGCTTTGTGTTCCGATGCAGACGCATGATGCACCCCTCCTTCCCTTGAAAGACGCCACCCGTAATGCGTATCTTCTGCTTTTTCTGAATATACTCCTCAAGGGGCTTGTCCATCAGTTCAATGTTATAAGGCAGGGATTCATACAAATAAATAAATTCTTCCATCTGTCTATGGGGAATAACAGCTACACTATAGGAATTGCGGTCTTTTGCAAGATACTGCCGGGGGAACAGATGGGCAAGGATGAGATTCAATTCATCCAACGGGGCACATACAAACAGATAACCATCACCCGTGATTTCCTTTTCATCCGTCAAAGCGTTCAACTTCTGTACAGAGCCTGTCGCGAACGCCTCCTTTACGGCAAAGGCGGACTCCCGACGGGCCGCATATTCTTCCTTGCTATAAGGACACCGTTCAAAACGTCTTTTATGGTCAGCAGAGGTATATGAAAACACTTTGAAGCAGAAATATCTTTCTTCCTTTATGCCAGACTGGGTATTAATCATCACAGCCCTCCTGCCGGTAAAGATTTCGATATAGCGTTTCAGCTCTCTGTTGCGCAGGAACATATAATACCACTTGTGGTCAGGATATTCTTTTTCTTCCCCCGTCTGTGACGTGGTTATCAGATCTGACCCCTGGTCTGGGCAGGAAGCGATTGAACTGCATGGCAGTAACCTAGGCGCTTTACCCGTTATGTTTTGATTCTGCGGAAAGGAGTATTCAGTACCCAAATCCGCATCATTACAGATTTGCATCAAAACATAAATTATTTATCATTTGTACTTCTAAAATGAAGGCTTGTTGAAGCTTCATTTTTGGGGTTCTCTTAGTAAGAGATCCCCTTCTCTATTTAATTTATTGATAATGTGAAATATACGCATCGTAATTCATAACCTTTTACGAACAATTCTCATACATTTCTTGTTAAAAGCATTTTAAAACAAGAAAAAATTTCCATTTCTTGGGAATTATAGCTACTTTTGCAGCCAAATGGGGATCTCTTACTAAGAGAACCCCATTTTTTATAAAACGAACCATGCTATCAAACAGCTGATTTTCAGATTTATCACACTTGTTCATGATAAAAAATAAATTATCCCAAATTAGATATCACACGAAGTCACACAGTATTTCCTAATTGCACAATCCTTTAGATCAGCATTCTGCATATTTCTATATCTCCCCATACAAAATCATTCAATATTTTGTATCTATCACCAACAAGGCTTATTTTGATTACTTTGCCGAATATTGAATATTCCCCCAGCTCTTATGTTAGGATTTTAGAAATATTTCTCCGAAAATGATCTGATTTTATCCAAGCCAATAGAACATTCAGGCTGTCATCCTACAGCCTGAATGAATACTTCCCCTACAGCCCCCTTAAAATAATCTGATTGGCTCTGTCTATCTGTGAAGTGGAGATGGATGCCAGATAAATATGAGTGGTCTTTTCATTATCGTGCCCCAACCCCTCGCGGATGATGTCTGTAGACACCTTTCTGTCCTGCGCTATGCTGGCCCAGCTATGGCGCGCCACATAGAAAGTCAACGGCGCCTTTAATTCCAGCCGCAAGCCTATTTTATTCAAGCCCCGTCCTATCTGCTTGGCCCTCAGTTTATATTGCTTGCGGTCATTTATGTCACAATACCGCAAGATAGGCAGCAGGTACTCGGAACTGTCATCCTTGTATTTATCCACAATCTCCTGCATCAGCTCCTCCCACAGAATAGTCAGCCGTTGCCCGGTCTTTTTCCGGCTGTATGTCAGAATTCCATTCTGGAGATTGCTCTTCTTCAAGTGTGCCATATCAATAAACGACATGCCCCGGGTATAGAAACTGAAAAGGAAAATATCCCTTGCCAGCTCCAACTGGGGTTCGAATGACAAATCAAGCTCCTTGATCATTTTGATGATTTTAAAGGGAACGGCCCGTTTTACGGTCTTGTCTATGCCGGTATAGACATGTTTGAAAGGTTTCTTGTCGGTGGTATAGCCTTGCTCTACAGCCAGGTTATACACACTCCGCCAGATTCTCATATAATAGGAAGTACTGTTCTTTACCAAGCCCTTCTCTTTCAGATAGGCTTCATACATCTCCATCAGCTCCGAATCAAAGGCTTCAAAACTCAGATCCTCATTCTTTCTGAATTGGATAAAGCTGTTCATTGTCGAGGTATAGCCTTCTGCCGTCCGTCCCCTTTTCTGCCGCTCCAGTTTATTGATACATCGTTGCATGAAGTTGAACACACTCTCTACAGAAGGGATTTTCCGGAAAGAAGCCACGATATCATCAATGGTGTATTCCACACCGGTCCGCTCCAGATCATTGATAATACCTTGTAACCGCGTCATCTCCCAATTCGTCTGGTCACGTATCAGCAGAAGACGCGCTTTACATTCAGACTGTGTTGAAATAAGCAGACAGCCGGTGGAGTCGTCCCACTCGGAAGGCATGATCCGATAAGAAGTCTTGATGAGCCGTGTCAGTCTGTAATGAATAATTTGATAACTTAATACGCCCTTTTTTCCTTTTACGCTCGATGGGCGGAATTTCAATTTAATGGATGCCATATTTCTTTTCTATATTATGGTTTTGTTATTCAAAACGAATATAGCAATATGGCATCAGGTACACTGTTGCACCTCCGGTTATTCTACCCTTCTATCTCGCTCAGTTCCAACCAGCGCATGGTCTTTTCATCAATCAAATCATTCAGTTCCGGCAATCGTTTGGATTTCTCCGTCAGTTCCTCCACTCCCAGCGTACCGCTGCAAAGGGCGGCTTCTATATCGGCCTTCTCCTGCTCCAGCCCGGCTATTTCTTGTTCCAGCTGCTCGAACTCTTTCTTTTCCTTGAAAGACATCTTCCGCTTGTCATTCAAGCGCACGCGGGCGGTCTTTTCCTCCTTCGGCTTCTCCGCCTCTTTCTCGCGCTGCTCTTTCGCCTCGCGCCAGTCACGATAATCGGAGTAGTTACCCGGAAAATCACGAATGTCTCCCTGTCCCTTGAATACCAGCAAGTGATCTACCACCTTGTCCATGAAATAGCGGTCGTGGCTTACTACGATTACACAACCCTTGAAGTTCTGCAAATATTCTTCCAAAACCTGAAGGGTGATGATATCAAGATCGTTGGTAGGCTCATCCAGCACCAGAAAGTTGGGATTGCGCATCAGCACCGTACATAGGTACAGGCGACGACGTTCTCCCCCACTCAGTTTATATACATAACTATGCTGTGTTTCGGGGGTAAACAGAAAATGTTGCAGGAACTGGGATGCGGTCAGTTTCTTGCCATTTCCCAGCTCGATGACTTCGGCAATATCCTGCACCACGTCAATGACCTTCATTTGCTCGTCAAACTTCAGGCCGTCCTGAGAATAGTATCCGAAACGGACTGTCTCACCGATATCCAGTGTTCCACTGTCCGGCTTCTGTTCGCCCATCAATATTTTAATGAATGTGGACTTTCCCGTACCATTGTTTCCCACGATGCCCATCTTCTCATAACGGGCAAAGATATACGAGAAATCTTCCAGAATCTTCAAATCACCGAAACGCTTGTACAGATGATCTGCCTCAAAAATCTTGGAGCCGATGTAAGAGGCTTTCATATCCAGTTTCACATTGCCATCGTTGAAACGCTGCTTCGCCACTTTCTCCAGTTCGTAGAAAGCTTCTTCCCGATAACGCGCTTTATGTCCGCGTGCCTGAGGCATACGGCGCATCCACTCCAGCTCTGTGCGGTACAGGTTATTGGCACGGGCTATTTCGGCATTGGTCGCCTCGATACGCTCCTGCCTCTTTTCCAAGTAATAGCTGTAGTTCCCTTTATATGAATAAACCTGCTGATTGTCTATCTCGATAATTTCAGAGCAGACGCGGTCCAGGAAATAACGGTCGTGCGTCACCATAAGCAGACTGATGTTTCCCCGGCCGAGATACCCCTCCAGCCACTCTGTCATATCCAGATCAAGATGGTTGGTAGGCTCGTCCAAAATCAGGAAATCGGGCTCGGTTATCAGCACATTCGCCAAAGCCACCCGTTTCAACTGACCTCCGGAAAGATGTTTGATCTGCTGGCTGAAATCCCGGATTTTTAATTGAGAAAGGATTTGTTTCGCCTTCCGTTCATAATCCCATGCCTTTTCGTGCTCCATCCGTGCCAACAGCTCTTCCAGTCCCGGATTGCCTTCGGTTTCCATGCAGCTTTCATATTCTTTGATGAGTTCCACCGTGCTGTTTCCGTGATAGAAACAGGCTTCGAGCACGGTCAGGTCTTCGGGATAATGTGGGTCTTGCTCCAAATAGCCCACCCGCAGATCACGACGAAAGACGATGCTTCCTTCATCATATCCCTCCTTACCGGCTATTATATTAAGTAAGGTAGTCTTGCCTGTACCGTTCTTTGCTATCAGACCGATGCGTTGTCCTTCGGCCACTCCAAATGAAATCTTCCGGAACAATACCAAGTCACCGAATGATTTGGTAAGCCCGTCTACTTGCATATATGGGGTCATTATTTGTCTATTTATTTAAATCATCCAACACTGCCTCCGCCTCTCGCTTAATTTTCCTGAATTCAGATTTCAAGTCGCAGGGGAGTCCCTTTTTAGCTTTTCCCCACACCAGTGCGGCAGGGTCCAGCACCATATCCGAACACATAAACTGCAAGGCGGGATATTCTTTCTGTCCCTCAATGACAGTCACCCATTCCATACCTTCCATCTCATTCACCAGAATGGCTCCGAAGGCAATACCGAAATTCTCCCACGCCATACGCTGCTGGGTCTGGAAACGTCCGCTGTCCATTACTTGCTGTATACTGTCAATATCGCTCTCCGACGCAGTAAAATCCTTGGTGAGTTGCTTTTTAATCGCGGTAGAAGCCCACTCAAAGGCGGTGTTCACCTCCCCGATTTCCAAAACACGGATCGGAATGATCTCACGCGGGTGACTTACACCTTCTTTGCGGATCTGTAAAGACCGGATGATTTCTTCTGCCGGATGCTTGTCTCCTCCTTTGGACACGGTAAAAGAACATTCGAAAGAGAGATTCTCCTCTCCTGTCATCCAGATATGAGTGGTGTACCAGGCGCCTTCTTCCTGAAAAGTTTCCGCGCTGTAAGCACAATCCCACTTGCCCACTTTCACCAGGGCGGAAGAGGTATTTTCTTTCAATTCGTATGCGATGCACTGCGGACCATAGTCAACTGCTTCATCCTTATAAGCCGATATGCGGAAATTACCTGTCCACCGGTCAGGGTTATAGAATAAAAAACTCTCTTCTGTATCTTCAAACTCGTGCCAGCCCATCGGGTATTCCAATGAGAACCAGCCACCGGGAGAAATGTATTTCATAGTCTCTATCTTTTTAATTCATTACTAACGGAAACGATTGTTTTACTTCACCGGCAATATCTCAATCCAGTAATCATCAGGATCATTGATGAAATACAAGCCCATAGCGGTGTTCTCGAAGCAAACACATCCCATTTCCTTATGGAATTTACGAACTTCGTCATAATCACCTTCCACACGCAGACACAGATGGCTTTCGTTCTCACCCAACTCGTATGGTTGGGTATGATCACGCAACCAAGTCAGTTCCAACAAGAAATTGCTGTGGTCATCGGCCATATACACCAGCACGAAAGAACCGTCCGAAGCTTCCTTACGATGAGACTCATGCAAACCTAATGCTGTTTCATAAAACTTGATACTCTTGTCCAGATCAGTTACATTGATATTGAAATGATCAAATCTTCCTTTTACTTTCATATTGTGTTATTCTTTTGTTATTCAATCTCTATTTTTTGTCCGCGATGCGTCAATGACACAAAACGCACTCCATGCGCTTCGGCAAAGTCGCAGAAAGCATTTGCCTTGGCATACTCCGGTGTGAAATGCATGGGTACAAAGATATGAGTTTTTATCTTTGTTACAAACTGTCCGGCACCCCGCATGTATTCTTTTCCCAAACGGGGATCAACGGGAAACATGGCCACATCCACTTCGGGCGTATAGGCGTAAAGATCATCCAGCTCATGCAGGAAATTCTTCTCGGCCCCCTTCCACTCCGCCTCGGTACTCTCATCCATCCAATGCCAGTTATTCAAATCACCGGCATGAAAAATCTTTTTTCCACCTGCCTGAAGCAAAAACGATACTCCCACATCCGTGGAACCGAAAGCACGCACGCTCAATGTTTCATCCTTATATTCCTCTCCTTTTTTCAGCCAGACGGCATCTTCTTTCTGCGCCCTGCGATGACGCAAAATGTCTTTCGAGAAAATATAGATGATATCCGGCCGCTGTTCACGCCATTGCAATACCTCTTTATTAAAATGATCCGGATGAAAATGACTGGCCAGCACATACAGTTTTCCGGGTCTCCGCAATAATTCGCTGTGTACGATTCCTTCCGGCATTCCGGCCTCTTGATTGCTGAAAGTCCCATCCATCAGCCGGTTCAAATCCGACTGCGCCTGTCCATCCTCCGAATCACGGTAATAATCCATGATTACAGTGAAGCCATCGCCTGACAAGGCGAATCCGCTATGATATATATAAGTAAGTTCCATATCCATACAACAAATTTATTTACCGATAGGTTGTACCTGCGCACGGGTCTTTTTATCAATTTCCAGAAACATATAATTCACTTTACCCGAATGTATCAGGGAGTCATTCTCCCGGTATTTCCTCGTAGCGTATTCCTTTGATTTCTCGTAGGTCAGTTTCGACATCTGGTTCTGGGATTTGCCCACCATGGTAGAATCCAGCTTCTCATCCGGAAAGAAATCATCCAGATTCACATCCCCTATCATCGTGGTTTCCAGAAAATTCATATTCTTGTGTGATTTGTCTGTGTAATAACCCACAAACATATGTCCCGGAATACGCACCAGAATAGGATTGATATTGATGGCTTTCATCAGTGAGGCCAGCAACACGCTGCCATCCACACAGTTTATCTGCGAGGATTCCAGCGCATCGTCCAAGGTACGGACGCGCTGTGTATAAACCACATTGGACGAAAGACTGGTATTGGTGGTGGAGCTATACTTAAAGTTCCGCTTTTGCAACACATTCCACAATGCATAGACCTGTTTGTCCACATTCTCCGACTGGTGTGCATTACCTTGATACCCAAGAAAACGATTGACGATACGTGTATCCAAGGCTTCACGCAATAATTTGTCAATCTGAGGATGCTCCTCGTTAACGTAGGCCGCAAAAAACTCTCCCGTATCGTGAAACTTCATTTTATCGTCCACGTATCCTAAAGGACACTCATTAATACTGCGCATTGAGATGGTTTTCAAACGCTGTGGAAGTTCTTTTTTATTCAATTCCGCCTTGACGGAGATGCTAACGGGCACTGCCTGATTATTATCACGCAAAGCCTGATAGTTCCATATAATATCCGGAAAAACCAGATATTCTTTCCCCGCCTTGGGTAAAATAAACTCGGATACAGACTGAGAGAAAAAAGGAGTCTCGGCCACTTCTATACGCAATTTGCTATTGGCATAACTGTTCTTCAGCCGGATGGCGATACACGACTTAGGATTTCCGATATAATCGGAATCGGCAGGTACGATTAAATTGGCATCTGTGGTTGCGGTAGAGAGAATGGTTGCTGGAAAAATATTACCACCCAGCTGGTCGGTAATCTCGAACCCGGATTTAAAAGGCTCATACCGATAAATAAAGACTGAAAATGCCATTACCAGTATAGCAGATAATATTAATGTGGACCATTGCCACTTGTCCAGTTGTTTCATATTCCACTTTTCTACGCTATCTGTTAATCAGTTGTTTTTATGATTCCCCATCCACCATCATTCACTACAGACTACACTGATTGACACAGGTTCCATACCAAGCGATTGCTTTTCAATAGAAACAATCTGCATCAATCCGTGCAATCGGTGACGAAAAGCTCATTATCTCACTGCGATGCTCTCTATCTCCACAAGCGCTCCTTTCGGCAAAGCCTTAACAGCTACAGCAGAACGGGCAGGGAAATCTCCTTCGAAATACTTGGCATAAACAGCGTTCATTTCAGCAAACAAAGACATATCTGCCAAAAATACGGTTGTTTTTACGATATTAGCAGTAGTCAGACCAGCTTCTGCCAATACATTCTTGATATTCTCAAAAACCTGAATAGTCTGTTCAGTCACTCCTCCCGGAACAAATTCACCGGTAGCAGGATCAACAGGAATCTGACCTGACAAGAATACCATACCATTCACTTCAACAGCTTGACTGTAAGGACCTATAGCAGCAGGAGCCTTTTCCGTAAAAATCACTTTTTTCATCTTTTTTCTATTTATAATTAAGTAAAAATCAAATTTGACGGGCTAAATTAGTATTTTTTCGCTATTTCATGCAGACTCTGCTGAACAATCTGATCTATTTTTACGTTCATTTAACATCAGGGTTTTCACAGACAGAAAGGATGTTTCCAAACGTCGTTTTTTTTATTAATTTCATTAAATTCGGCAAAAAATCTTCTGTAATATGCATGAGATTAAAAAAAAATATCTACTTTTGTCCTCGGTAAATACGTCAGTTCCCTATCCGGGAAAGTCTGTTTACTTCCTGATAACAATCAAAACAACATCAATCCCATAATCGTAATTATGAGTGCATTTCCCCCTTCTAACACATTTTCGTGTAGATTGCGCTCCTTAATTATACCATTAAAAGATTATAAAGAAATATATTACTAATAACTATACTCTATGTATAACATTATTCAATTAAACGACAAAGACTTGTCGGAATTACAATCGATTGCCAAAGAGTTGGGTATCAAGAAAACAGACTCTCTAAAAAAAGAAGATCTGGTTTATAAAATTCTGGACGAGCAAGCCATAGTCGGAGCAACCAAAAAAGTAGCGGCAGAAAAAGCCAATGAAAGTCAACCCCGTAAAAGATCACGTATCAACGTTAAAAAAGACGGTGACAAGGTCTATACTGCAACCAAGGACAAGGCACAGAAGCTGGAAGCCAATACCCCGCAACCTGCCGCCACAGCTGCCGAAACAGTAAAAGAAACTGCTCCTGTAGCGGTAACACCACAAACAGAAACCGTGGCCGAAACAAGCACGGAAGAAAAAACACCTAAAAAAAGAGGACGCAAACCGGGTAGTAAGAAAGTAACAGCCAAGACAGAAGAACAACCTGCAACGGAAACGAAAGAAACCGCAAAAGAGGAAGTGAAAGCTGAAGCACCGGCGAAACCGACACCCAAAAAAGCAAAAAAAGAAGAAACACCGGCTATTCCCGAAGAAAAAGAAGTGATTCTTCCCGAACTGGAATTCGGCAGTGAAACCGATGATTTTATTCCTATCGAGGATCTTCCTTCAGAAAAAATAGAACTTCCTACTGAGTTGTTCGGCAAATTTGAGGCTACCAAAGTAGAAACACCGGCTCCGGTACAGACACCTGCCCCCAAATTCCAACCACGCCAGCAGCGCGATCAAAATCAGAAGTATAACAATCCGCGCAACAACAATTACAACAATCCTCGTCAGGCAAACAATAATAACAATACGACGGCTGAGGGAGAAGCGTCTGCCAGCATTCCTCAACAACCGGAACGCAAACAGGTGGAAAAGCCTTACGAATTTGAAGGTATCCTGACCGGTACCGGGGTATTGGAAATCATGCCCGACGGATACGGCTTCCTCCGTTCATCCGATTACAACTATCTTTCCTCACCCGATGATATTTACGTTTCACAATCGCAAATAAAACTGTTCGGTTTGAAGACCGGTGATGTAGTGGAAGGCTCTATCCGTCCGCCGAAAGAAGGAGAAAAATATTTCCCGTTGGTAAAGGTGGAAAAGATAAACGGTCTGGATCCCGGATTGGTACGTGACCGCGTTCCGTTTGATCACCTGACCCCGCTGTTCCCCGATGAAAAGTTCAAACTTTGCAAAGGAGGATATAGTGACAACCTTTCAGCCCGTGTGGTAGATATGTTCTCACCTATCGGTAAAGGACAGCGTGCTTTGATTGTGGCGCAGCCCAAAACCGGTAAGACGATCCTGATGAAAGACATCGCTAACGCAATAGCAGCCAACCATCCGGAAACGTACATGATCATGCTGCTTATTGACGAACGTCCCGAAGAAGTGACAGATATGGCGCGCAGCGTAAATGCCGAAGTGATCGCTTCTACATTTGACGAACCGGCAGAACGTCACGTAAAGATTGCAGGTATCGTACTGGAAAAAGCGAAACGCATGGTAGAATGTGGTCACGATGTGGTAATCTTCCTCGACTCTATCACCCGACTGGCACGTGCATACAATACGGTTTCTCCTGCTTCCGGCAAGGTATTATCCGGTGGTGTGGATGCAAATGCCCTGCATAAGCCCAAACGTTTCTTCGGTGCTGCCCGTAACATTGAAAACGGTGGCTCGCTGACCATTATCGCAACCGCACTGATTGACACCGGTTCCAAGATGGATGAAGTAATCTTCGAAGAATTCAAGGGTACAGGTAATATGGAACTCCAGCTGGACCGCAACTTGAGCAACAAACGTATCTTCCCGGCAGTAAACATCGTGGCATCAAGCACCCGCCGCGACGACTTGCTGCTCGACAAGACTACTTTGGACCGTATGTGGATTCTCCGCAAATATCTGGCAGATATGAATCCTATCGAAGCAATGGATTTTGTAAAAAGCCGTTTGGAAAATACCAAAGACAACGAAGAATTCCTGATGAGCATGAACTCATAAAAAATAAATCTTTTTTATTAAATGACGCAGGCTGTACCTTTTCATTAAGGTATGGCCTGTTTTTTTATTATACTTCAATCAATATGTCAATGCATCAATTTGCTAATATGCCCATTACCACGTAGAGTAGAATGCAGCAAATTGACACATTAGCAAATTATCCAATGGGTACAAAAACAGATTCCTTCCGTCTGATTAAAAAGACCTTTAAATCCGGCGAACCCATGAAAACAAAAATGATCTGCTTTATCGCATTTATCAGTTATACCTTTTATTTAACCGCAGGAGATATTTATGTTTCTCCTTACGGTAACGACAAAGCTGCCGGTACACGCCAATCTCCCCTCCAGACTCTGGAACAAGCCATCAAGCAAGCGCGCGAATGGAGAAGATTGCAATCACCCGAAACAACCGGAGGCATAAATATCCTATTGGAGGAAGGAATATACCCACAATATAAAAGCCTGTTCATCCGCCCCGAAGATAGCGGGACAACAGACTCTCCCACTCGTATCACCACTGTTCCCAATGCCCATGTAGTCTTAAGTGGCGGAGTTCCTGTGACAGGTTGGGAACAAGGATGCGAAGATACCAGAATACCAAAAACACTTAGAAATAAAATATGGGTAGCGGAAGCGCCCCGTATGGGAAACAGGATATTGGAAACCCGACAAATGTGGGTCAACGGAGCAAAAGCACAGCGGGCCGCACAGTTTCCCGACGGAGTAATGGAACGCATGATTGATTTTAACCCTGAGGAAGAGACGATCACCATTCCCACTCCACAAACAGCAGGGTTAAATACCGCTTCACAAGTAGAGATGATCGTTCACCAACGTTGGGCCATCGCCATACTGAGAGTGAAGGAAATGATTACTGAAGGAGCAAAAACAGTTGTCCGTTTTCATGATCCCGAAAGCCGGTTGGAGTTTGCCCATCCCTGGCCTCAACCTGTCATTGACGGAGAAAAAGGAAACTCCTCCTTTTGTCTGGTCAACGCTTTGGAGTTATTGGACCAGCCCGGAGAATGGTATCAGGATTATCCTTCCGGACGCATCTATTATTACCCGCGTCCTCACGAAGACATGACGAAGGCGCAAGTCATTATCCCGGCTTTAGAAACCTTGCTAACGGTAAACGGCACTTTGGAACGTCCGGTAAGAAATATACATTTTCAAAATATATCTTTCGAACATACTTCATGGATGCGCCCCTCTTATCAAGGACACGTTACATTGCAAGGAGGTTTCCATCTGCTGGATGCTTACAAACTACCCATACCGGGGCTGCCTGAAAAAGCGGAACTGGAAAACCAGGCATGGATAGGCAGACCCAAAGCTGCAATACAGATAAAATGCGGTAATAACATCAATTTCAACCATTGCACATTTCAGCACTTGGCAGCTACGGGAGTAGATTATGAACGCGCCGTATCGGCTTCCATTGTCGAGAATTGCCATTTCACCGATATTGGTGGAACAGCCTTACTGGTGGGCACCTTTCCCGATGAAGGATTTGAAACCCATGTGCCTTATACACCTTTTCATGAACAGGAATTATGTACGGGAATCACCATACGGAACAACCTGATTGAGGAAGTGACCAATGAAGATTGGGGAGGTGTAGGCATCGGAGCCGGATATGTAAAGAATATCCATATCATACATAATGAAGTCTGCCACGTCAATTATTCAGGTATCTGTGTGGGCTGGGGATGGACCCTGCTGGAAAGCGGAATGAGGGGCAATCGGATTGAAGCCAATTACGTCCACCACTTTGCCCGGAGGCTGTATGATGCAGGAGGACTTTATACCCTCTCCAACCAACCCGGCTCCGTGATGCGCAATAACCGGATTGAACATTTAATCGACGCGCCATACGCTACCAACGACCGTGCGTTTTACATCTACTTTGATGAAGCGACGGATGGCTATACCGTAGAAAACAACTGGTGTCCGTCCGAACGTTTCGACTCCAACCGTCCGGGACCTCATAATGTGTGGAAGAAGAATGGTCCGCAAGTAGATGAAAGTATAAAACAAAAGGCAGGCAGGGTCGCCTTGAATCCCCCTCATGCCACCGGATGGGCACATTGAGTCCTCCCCTACAGCAAAGGAAAACAACCGAAAATCATTATAAAAACAAAATAACAAAAAAAGAATGAAACCAACCAATTACCACTTATTCGATTTTCTGGACTTTGATCCCGATCTGTCAAGAGACGAATCATTATGGAAAGCATACAAACCCACCTCTGTCTATGAAAAAGACGGGGATATCTGTATAAACGTCCCTTTTCAAAAGCAAGTGCTCTCTAACGATATGGCACCCGATACTGCATTCCCCCGTGAAGAATATACGCTGGTCATCCGTCAATATACCTCAGGCATCACCCGGCTCTTTATCGGATTCGGTGAAGAAAGCATGACGGATCAGTCGGAAATGCTCCAATTCAGTGACCGGGTAAAGAAACTCCCTTTGCAAGTGACACAAACAGAAGGTGAATGGATTATCTCCACCCAAGACGGGATACAACGGGCACTTATCAATATAAAGCCTCCGGTATTAGACCGTTGGAGCGAACTCCTGCCCGATCCTCAAGAAACATTGGATCTTCGCCTTTACCCTGACGGCAAACGTGAAATCCGCCTGGCTGCCTACGACCACTTCTCCCCTCCCCGTTACGATGCGCTGCCATTGGCTTTCTGCAAACGAAACGGAATGAAGGAACGTGCCACTCTTTCCTTTGAATCAAAGCCTGATGAATGTTTTGCCGGAACAGGGGAACGCTTCGCCAAAATGGACTTAAGCGGACAAACTTTCTTCTTAAAGAACCAGGATGGCCAAGGTGTAAACAACCGCCGTACTTATAAGAATATTCCTTTCTACCTCTCCAGCCGGATGTATGGAACATTCTATCATACCTGCGCCCATAGTAAACTGTCATTGGCAGGACAATCCACCCGTTCAATACAGTTTCTGAGCGATCAGGCCATGCTGGACGTCTTCATCATAACAGGTAATACTATGGAAGAAATCCTCCGGGGCTATCGGGATCTGACCGGATATCCTTCTATGCCTCCCCTCTGGAGCTTCGGCATCTGGATGAGCCGCATGACTTATTTCAGTGCTGATGAGGTTAATGAGATATGCGACCGGATGCGTGCCGAGCATTACCCCTGCGATGTAATCCACCTGGACACCGGCTGGTTCAAGACCGACTGGCTGTGCGAATGGAAATTCAACGAAGAGCGCTTTCCCGATCCCAAAGGGTTCATCCAAGGCCTGAAGAAAAAAGGATACCGCGTATCCTTATGGCAACTCCCCTACGTGGCCGAAAACGCCGAACAGATAGACGAAGCACGCAAAAACGATTATATAGCTCCGCTAACAAAGAAACAAGATTCGGAAGGTTCCAATTTCTCCGCTTTGGACTATGCCGGAACCATTGACTTCACTTATCCCAAAGCAACCGAATGGTATAAAGAACTGCTGAAGAATCTGCTGGATATGGGCGTGACCTGTATCAAAACCGATTTTGGAGAAAACATCCACATGGATGCTCTCTATAAAGGCATGAAACCCGAATTGCTGAACAACCTGTATGCATTGCTTTATCAGAAAGCCGCTTATGAAATCACAAAAGACGTTACCGGTGACGGCATTGTATGGGCACGCTCGGCATGGGCAGGATGCCAGCGCTATCCGCTGCATTGGGGAGGTGACTCATGCAGTTCATGGGATGGGATGGCAGGCTCACTGAAAGGCGGCTTACATTTCGGACTCTCCGGATTTGCATTCTGGAGCCATGATGTTCCGGGATTCCATACATTACCTAACTTCATGAACTCTGTAGTAGCCGATGATGTATACATGCGCTGGACACAATTCGGCGTATTCTCCTCACACATCCGCTATCACGGAACAAACAAACGTGAGCCGTGGCATTATCCGGCTATTGCTCCGATAATAAAAAAATGGTGGAAATTACGCTATACACTTATACCTTATATTATAGCACAAAGTCGGAAAGCTATCTCAAGCGGAGCACCTCTCTTGCAAGCTCTGATTTTTCATCACCCTGAAGACAAGCTGTGCTGGCACATCGACGATGAGTACTATTTCGGTAACGACTTCCTGGTAGCTCCGGTCATGAACAGTGAAAACCGCCGTGACGTCTATCTGCCCGAAGGACAATGGGTGAATTTCTTCACCGGTGAAGTGCTGGAAGGAGGACGTTGGTTAAAAGACCTGGATGTCCCCTTGGACGAAATGCCCGTATATGTACGTCAGGGAGCGACTATTCCTGTTTACCCGGATGAGGTGGAGTGTACGGATGAGATGGATTTAAGTAAGAGCGTTGAATTGCACATTGACAATCATTTTAAAGGAATATTTAAAGACTAACGAAAATGGAAACTTGGAAAACAAATTTAGAAGAAACAAAAAAGCGATATATAGATTGGTGGAATCATAAAGGAATCATACTGAATATGTGGGAACACTTCCAAAAGGGAGTGAAGCCCCACGCAGATATTCCAGCACCGGCTCCGGCGAAAGATTTGAATCAAAAATGGTTCGACCCACAATGGCGTGCAGAATATCTGGATTGGTACGTAGCGCACAGCAGCCTGAAAGCAGATATCCTGCCGGTTGCCAATACCCAGTTAGGCCCCGGTTCACTGGCAGCTATTTTAGGAGGCGTATTCGAAGGAGGAGAAGATACAATCTGGATTCATCCTGATCCGGATTTCAACGATAAAATTGTTTTCAATCCCGAGCACCCTAACTGGATTCTGCATAAGGAATTACTGAAAGCATGCAAAGCGAAGGCAAACGGTCATTATTACGTAGGAATGCCCGATCTGATGGAAGGCCTGGATGTGTTGGCCGCACTGAAAGGTACGGATAAAGTGTTGCTGGATACTGTAATGCAACCCGAAGTACTGGAACAGCAGATGCAACAGATTAATGACATCTACTTCAAGGTGTTCGATGAACTTTACGATATCATCCGTGAAGGGGACGAAATGGCCTTCTGCTATTTCTCTTCATGGGCACCGGGAAAGATGAGCAAGCTTCAAAGCGATATCTCCACCATGATCAGTGAGGATGATTATCGTCGCTTCGTGCAACCGTTCATCCGCGAACAATGCCAAAAGATAGACTATACCCTGTATCATCTGGACGGTGTGGGCGCCATGCATCATCTGCCTGCCCTTCTTGAAATTGAGGAACTGAATGCCATTCAATGGACTCCGGGCGTAGGTGAGCCACAAGGAGGATCACCTAAATGGTATGACCTTTACAAGAAAATCCTTGCCGGTGGAAAGAGTATCATGGCATGTTGGGTAACTTTGGATGAACTGAAACCTTTATTGGACAACATTGGAGCGGACGGTGTACATCTGGAAATGGATTTTCATAATGAACAAGAAGTGGAACAAGCTATGCGCATTGTCGAGGAATACTCCTTTTCATCACCTGCCGCATCCAAAGAAAGCCTTTCGAAAGAGGAAGCCGCTGCAACGAAACAAGAAACAATTATAATCAAAAGTCCCGAAGCCGCTGAAGATGAAGCCCTAAAACCTTTGTTCAACGCCATTGTAGATGGAAAATTGGAACCGGCCGTAGAGGTAACCCAAAAGGCCATAGCTGAAGGCATACAACCCCAAGAAATTATCAATAATTACATGATAAAAGCTATGGGGGAAGTAGGACAACGCTTCCAAGATGGAAAAGCGTTTGTGCCCCAACTGCTGATGGCAGGACGCGCCATGAAGGGAGCTTTGGAACTTCTGAAACCTTTATTGCAGGGAAGTGCAGCAACTACCATAGGCAAGGTAGTCATCGGAACTGTCAAAGGTGATCTGCATGATATCGGTAAAAACCTGGTGGCATCCATGCTTGAAGGTTGCGGCTTTGAAGTCATTAACATAGGTATCGACGTATCTTGTGACAAGTTCGTGGAAGAGGTCAAGAAAAACAAGGCAGATATCTTGTGTATGAGCGCCTTGCTGACAACAACCATGACTTATATGCAGGATGTCATCAACGCCCTGGAAGCAGCCGGTATCCGTAATCAAGTGAAAGTGATGATAGGCGGCGCTCCCGTAAGCCAGGGATTCGCCGATGAAATAGGTGCGGACGGGTATAGCGACAATGCCAATACGGCCGTAGCGGTAGCCAAAGAACTGATGGGGCTTCATAAATAAACGGAATATTCATCTTAATCTGATACATGAATTATGCACGCTAATTATTTAGATACATTAGATTGGGGCATTCTTATTGCCTACTTTCTGATTCTTATAGGCATCGGCATATGGGCCAGTCTGAAACGCAAAAAAGGCAGTAGCCTTTTTCTTGCCGAGCGTTCCCTGAAGTGGCATCACATCGGTTTCTCCATGTGGGGAACCAATGTGGGCCCTTCCATGCTGATAGCCTCCGCCAGTGCCGGATTTACCACCGGTATCGTTTCAGGTAATTATGCCTGGTATGCGTTTGTTTTCATCTGCTTACTGGCTTTTGTCTTTGCCCCTCGTTATTTGGGAGCGCGTATCACCACCTTGCCGGAGTTCATGGGGCGGCGTTTCGGACAGTCCACCCGCAACATTCTTGCCTGGTACACCATTGTGACGATCCTTATCTCGTGGCTTGCCCTGACCTTATTCGCCGGAGGTATCCTTATCCGTCAGGTTTTCGATATTCCCATGTGGCAATCGGCATTGATCCTGCTCGTTATCTCCGCATTCTTCACCATGGCCGGAGGGCTGAAAGCGGTAGCCTATACCAATGTATTCCAGATGCTTCTGCTTATTTTCGTATCGGCCACGCTTACTATAGCAGGGCTTTACAAGGTGGGTGGAGTCAGCGCATTGGCCGAAGCGGTTCCGGCCGATTACTGGAACCTGTTCCGCCCGAATGACGATCCTGCCTTCCCGTGGCTGCCCATCATTCTGGGTTATCCTATCATGGGAGTCTGGTTCTGGTGCACAGACCAATCCATGGTACAGCCTGTATTGGCTGCCAAGAATCTGAAAGAAGGCCAAATGGGTGCCAACTTCACCGGCTGGTTGAAGATACTGGATGTTCCTCTCTATATCCTTCCGGGTATCATCTGTCTGGCACTCTACCCGGGCTTGAAGAACCCCGATGAAGCCTACATGACTATGGTCACTAACTTATTTCCTGTAGGCATGGTGGGGTTGGTACTCGCCGTATTGACCGCCGCACTGATCAGCACTGTCGGCTCTGCCCTGAATGCGCTGAGTACCGTCTTCACGATGGATATCTATGTCAAGAAATTCAGACCGCTTGCCAGCCAGAAAGAGATCATCCGTACAGGGCATGTGGTTACAATGGCGGGAGCACTGATTTCGGTGATCATCACCATTGCCATAGACAGTATCAAAGGATTGAATCTGTTTAATGTATTCCAATCGGTACTGGGATTTATCGCACCGCCTATGGCGGCTGTTTTCCTGTTCGGCATCTTCTGGAAACGAACTACCACGATGGCTGCCAACATGGCATTGACATTTGGTACGGCGTTCAGCATGGGAGTGGGCATTCTCTATTTATGGGTATTTCCTGCAGAAAAATATACAGCATGGCCTCACTTCATGATGCTGTCTTTCTACCTGTTCGTTGTCATCAGCGCAGGCATGATTTTGGTATCCTTATTGGATAAACGCCGGCAAGAATGTACATTAAACATGAAGAAAGTCATGGAGAAACCGGCCAAATCGGTTATCCTTGCATGGACGCTACTGACTATTATCATGATCGGGCTTTATCTATTCTTCAATGGGCATTAAAAGAAGGTGCAGAAGGCTGAAAAGATTGTATTTTTATATGCCTACGTTTGGTATTCCACTCGGGTAGTGAGGCAGTCCCACCCCGGTGAAATTGCAGTTCCACCCCGGTGGGACTGGAGTTTCACCAGGGTGGAACATCAGATGAAAGTAGTTGTTACAGCAGATGGGGACAGCTGTTATAACCTGTCTTGATAGGACAGGAGATTCATTAAGATTGCAACAAATTGTAAAATCAATGAGATTAATAACAACATCTAGCCATTTGGGACTCTGATTTTTGTAGCCATCCTATTATCCCCGCTGCTTCCGCCTGTAACATCTATCGTACGTACAGAGACCGCAAGTATATTCCAGTTTACGGACACTATCCCCCAGTCCTATTACTCCACTGACCGATTTTATAGGAAGCATCAAACTGGAATCTGTCAACCGGATGCCACAAGGTTCCGCTGAAGGAAATAAGGGAAATAATTTCTTTTGCTCCGACACATGCCAGCCGCAATATCCGGGACTGAAACGATTCGTATGCCTCCACCCTCTGTCGTGAATGTATTCATCCAATGCAATTTCCATACAATCCGCAGTCTTCTCGGCTATGATACTTCCTATGGCATCCGCTATATAAACCTTTACCATATCCCCCTCTTGTTGCAACGTATGCTGGAACTTTTCAAAACCAGTTCCGGCAGTCGCGGCAAAGAAAGCGAAGGATTCCGAACCACGCAGTTGCCGGGTTATTATTTTACCTATACTGAAACTAGTTTTACCGACAGTAAGCAAATCTTTTGTTTCATCCAAATCTCCACCGGATATGAAAAAACAAAAACGGGGAGAAGTTACTGCCTCAACCCGTCCAAGCACCCCACGGACTTCTTTTTCTACTGCTTCGTCGGGTACAGCATCTGCATATCCCATCGTCTCATAGATTTCGGACAATGAGATAGGCAGATCAGCAAAAGAAAGTTCTTTTTCAAGCATTATTGAATTCATTTAATGCGGCAAAGAATGCATCAATATTTTCAGAAGGTGTATGAGGCGGTGTATCACATCCGCTGGAGAGCACGAAGTTGGGATAGGACTTGGTAGCCTCCAACAGGTCGAGTGTGGCTTTCTTCATCACCTCCGGAGTAGCCGCCTTGAACAAACTCACCGGATCAAGATTTCCCATTGCAAGAGCATCCGCAGGTACTTCTTTCAGAGCTTCGACCATATCTATTTTATTTCCAAAATGATAAGCGGCAGCTCCTGTAGCTACCATTGCCTTAGTACAATGACCGGTATTTCCACAATTATGCAGAATGACTGTGAAGTGATCGTCTTGCACTTTCTCTACTATCTCCTTAATGAAAACAGACGAGTATTGCCGGCAGTCCTCATCAGACAAGAGTCCGGCAGCCGGCTCGGCCATCACTACCCCATTCACCCCTGTAGCCTTCAGTGCCATACAGTAACGGAGAATGAAATCCGAACATTTCTTCAACAACGAATTCGCCGCTTCCGGATTGATATAAATAAGCATCATGATTTCAGACATATCATACAAACGTCCTGCCAATGAGTAAGGGCCGATGCAACCGGCAAAGACAGGTCTGTCCGTTATTGTCTTGGCTGCCAACATATTTGCTTTCAGATATTGGGGGACTCTTCCTTTATTCAAAGCAGGAATGTTCAGTTTTTCAATATCCTCCTCATTAGCAAGAAGACGCCCCACTACACTGGGAACCTCATTTTCGGGGAAGACAATCTCCGCTCCGAAAGCCTCGGCTTCTACCGTCAAATCCATAATCACGGTTGCGGCGGCTGTGGGATATTTCTCACTCAATGCCTTGATGGCGTTGTAATGCACTTGTCCGTCAGTAACCGCATCACGCACCGTTTTCCCTATCATCTCTATGCCCGGATGGGTCATGATGGGCATAGCCACCACTTCTTTCTTTTGGATAATTTCGTTTATCCACTCTTTCATATTCAGTTTACTCATGGTCTTTTATTCTTTATTTATTCTGTTATTGCAAAAGTAAGTCTTTTCTTTGATAATCTGCTGTTCCCTTTGCTCTTTCTCATTCAAAAAAACGGTATAAATCCCGTTACAATACTACAGGAATTTACACCGTTTTTCATCTTATAGACTTATGGCAATTTATGCAAAAGATGACGATAATATGTTTCAACATCTTTCCAATGGTAGAAAGGAGCAATATCCGTTTCTACAGGGATGGTAACTTCTTTCTCACAATGCATGAACTTCACCAGTATATCGTCAGAAGCTTTTTTTCTGAAGAAAACCAACTGAACGTTTGCCGCCATCGGAGTGACCTTGAAATTACACCATGCCTGATAAAATTTATCGGGATCCGTTTCGGCTTTCCACATATCGCCCAATTGGAGCAACGCTACCAAGGGAATGATATTTCCATCGTGCCCAAAGCGTAATGTCGCCGTATGGGTCCCGGACCTGATTGCCTCATCGGCCGAATCCAATATATTTTCAAGCAATGACCGGGCACTGGCCGTCATTATTCCACCATTGGCAGGTGCAGGTCCGTCACATACATAATTATGATAATTGCAAACTTGCCAAAGATCAAATAATTCATCTTCCTGAAATACATCATAAAGACTCACCTCTATCTCTACATTCTGCAAATCTGAAGCAATCCAATAAAGTCCCCACATCAATTCATCAGGATTCACATTCTTACGGATATAGTCAGGACTATTAAATAAAGAAGTGACCAAACGATCGGGACGAGTATGGCTTTCTTTAAACTTTCTATATTCCTCATACCAAGGTCCCTGATGAGAAACAAACTTCACGGCTTCCGGCGTATGATAATTCATATATTTCATATACCTGGCACAAGCTTCGCGCCGGATCTGCAATGCCGGATTGAGTTCTTTCAACCGTTCACAAAAGGCATCCATACTCAATACACATCGCAATACCACGGTAGAGCGTGCAGACAGAGCAGGAGATCCCTTGAATACCTCGGGATAGTTCTGAAACATTCTTTCGGCTATCCCCCGGTGTTGCCTCACACCCAAAGGGGTCAAATCTCCCCCATGTCCCTCGGCATCTTCCCACACCAACGCCATTCTTTTGCGAACATCTTCTCCCAAAGCGGTCAAAACTCCAGCTTGATGTGCCTTCTCGAAAATATCAACCACTGTTTTATAATCCTGTTCCGATTGAATCCACCTTGAACCGTGTCGTGCATAATGACTGATATAAAACGGTTTATACCCTTTAGGCGGAGGAGTCGCGATAGCTTCCTTTACGGGATAAGCATAGTACACTCCTCCCGTCCGGGCTATATCTTCCAATATAGCCTCACGGGTGGACTGAGCAAAACCATTCAGATGAATTCCACACAAACAGACAGACAGGACAATATATTTAAAAAGCGCCATCGTTTTCATGCTTATTAATTATATCCCTCGTTCTGACCAAATTCATCCGGATTCAAGATAGAGTCCAGAAACATCTGAGGAATAGGACGCCATGCATGATGCGGTTGAATCAATGGAATGTCCGGATTATGAGCTTTCACATATTCTACTAATTTTCCGGTTCTTTTCAAATCAAACCAGCGCATGAATTCGCCGCAATACTCACGTGCTCTTTCTTCCAAAATAAAGTCGATCGTCATCTTGTCCACTCCTACCTCCATTTCAGCTTCCTTGCCCGGTACAGCCGCACGTCTGCGTATATCATTGATACGTGCTTTAGCTATCTCCTTATTTCCTCCGGACTTCATTATCTCACATTCGGCAACAATGAAATACATTTCGGGCAAACGCATGGTAATCACATCATTTGCACCTACCTGCGAATTGGTAGGCAAGCCTTTGTTTTCAAAATTCGCATCTTCGTACTTTAGCAATGTTGGGAAGTGAATGTTAAAGTTGGCACTCTTGCTGACACTTCCATCGGCTGCATAGGTATCATCAATATCGACGACAGCATATGGCAAGTTACGTTTGCCAGCAATCTTCTTCTTGGTGAAAAGTAGCGCTGTTTCTCCCGGCTGAATAACCTGACCAATCATAGATGACGGTTTTTCAAAATAGTCCAACTGATCCTTAGTCCAGGCATAAGCTTGGGGTGTATTCAGTTTATACTCTTCACGGAACCAAGCATTATAACGAGCATCTATATCCTCATTATACAATTCCAATAAATAACGGGTAGGCATCATCGCCATACTACCCGACTTGGCATTCTTATCATTTCCATATTCATAATCCTGTACCATACCTGCTCTTGCCGAATAACTGGCATGGAAATACATATGCATACGGTTCGGGTTTTTAGCCTGCATATTCAATGATGACTCAGTAGAGTGGGTCACAACGAACATAGCCTCTTTATTCGTTTTATTATTATCCGGATCAAAAACTTCGGCAGGTGTATTATACAAAGACACCTTCAATGCGCTCTGGTTATCAATCACATATTGAGCCGCATCCTCAGCGATTTTATAATATTTATCTTTGTCTGCCTGACTGTCACAATAGGAAACCCGTGTCAGTGCGATGCGCGCTAACAAGCCGTATGCTGCTTTTGAGGTCGCACGACCTACATCTTTAACAGGATAAGGATCAACGGGCAGATTATCCACCGCATTTTGCGCATCAGTCAGCATTAAATCATATAAATCTTCATAGCTGCTGCGATAACAATTCATTGAAAGACTTTCGGCAGAAGTTTCTTTGGTCCTAAGATCCACGTTACCGTAAATTTCAACCAAATGCCAATAAGCGTAAGCACGCATGAAACTTAATTCACCAAAACGGATATCTCTCAGTTTCTTGTCTTTGAATTCCACTTGGTCAATCCGTTCCAAACCGGCATTACAGTCGTTTATAATTTCATACAGACGATTCCACGTGTTCTTAATCTGACCAACCGAAGCCGTCAATTCTTCATATTTAGACATCTGACGACCATAACCGCAATTGGCAATATTGATCCAAAGATCGCCACCACCGTTCAGCAATAACACAAAATCTTCACGTCCATAAAACTGACCGCCCCAAAAAGCATAAGCCGAATTGACAAGGGCCTCAAACCCGGCCTGTTCTTTGTACACGTTATCCGGGGTACTTCCGGCAGGATTGTATTCCTCCAAATCACATGATTGCATGCCCAATAACAGAGCAGCACATGCTACAAACATATATTTTTTACCGTATTTCATAATAGTTATTTCTTTTTTATCTGTTAGAAATCAAGATTCAAACCAAATATAAACTGACGCTGCAACGGAGCTTTTGCTGACCCTCCGCGTTCTGCATCGTAATCCTGAATCAAATGATTCTTGGCAAAAGAGAAGAGATTATTGGCGGTGACATATGCACGAAGTTTGGACACGCCCAATTTTGAAGTCAACGATTTGGGGAATGTATACCCCAGTGATACAGTCTTGATCTTCCAATACGAACCATCAATGTAATTCAAAGTCTGATAACCCAGATAGTTATAGAAATTGGTCTGAGCCGGTCGCGGAAAATCATTGGACGGATTCTCCGGCGTCCAATAGTTCAAGTAAGCAGGGAAGTTACCTTTTCCCTGAGGATCATAAGAACCGGTCAGCTCATAATCAATCATCTGCCCCCAACGAGCGATAATATATACGTTCAAATCAAAGTTCTTATAACTAAAGTTGTTGTTGAATCCACCTGTCCATTTCGGTGACTGGCTACCCAGGTAAGTTTCATCCTTATCATCAATAATATAGTCACCATTCAAGTCTCTCAGTTTGATATCACCCGGTTTGAAGGGTTGTGTCTTCTTTGAATCTTTAAAATATTTAGCTGCTTCTTCAGCCTCATTTTCCTGCCAGATTCCCTCATTAATAAAATGATAGAATGATTTCAAAGGACGTCCAATCAACAAACTAGTCGTAATATGCGAATCTGATCCAATGATGTCTTTGCCATCAATCAGATCGGTAATCTCTTCATGATTGGCAGCAAAGGTAAGAGTGGAGTTCCATTTAAAGTTTTTGTTATCCACATTGACGGTATTTACCGATATTTCTATACCACGGTTCATGGTTGCACCGATATTTTGATACATCTTGAACGGAGTTGCGTTACTACCACCCATAGAAGTAGGCAAAGTACGGGGCAACAGGATATCAGTAGTCTTTGTCTGGTATAAATCGACAACAGCCGAAATACGGTTATTGAACAAACCGATATCAAAACCCAGATCCCAGGTATTGGACATCTCCCAGCCTACATTCTCATTACCTACATATTCATTGTATATATAATAGGTATAGCCATTATCCTGGAAAGCAGAGTTGGTTTTCGGAGTCAAGCCCGACTGAGTTCCGTAGGCCATGATACCCGAGTTACCTGTCTTACCCCAACTTAAGCGCAACTTCAAGTTGCTCAGAGCTTCCACATTCTTCATGAACGCTTCATCACTAATACGCCATGCAGCAGCTACAGAAGGGAAACTTGCCCATTTATTACCTTTAGACAAACGTGAGTCACCATCCCAACGATTAGAAACCGTCAACATATAACGGCCTTTATAACTATAGTTGAAGCGCAAAGCATACGAGAAAGTCTGGTGCTGTATATAATCCGATCCAATGACATAAGAGCTTTTGTCATTGGCACCCAGATTATGCCATAAGTATGAATCAACCAACTGGCCCTCTCCTTGCGCATTCACTGATGTATATTTGGATTGTGTCCACGAAGTCAATGCAGTGGCACCAAAAGTATGATCTTTGACGGTTTTGTTATAACTGATAATATTATCCCAATTCACAAAACTCTTTTCGGAAGATTTGATTTTGGACAGTGACGTTGAATTCTGTCCCAAACGGTCAATAGAACTGGCCCCTTCAAAATCCTGCTTACGATAAAAAGCATAATTGGTTCCTAAATTAGAACGGAAAGTCAATCCTTCAACAGGAGTAAAATCCAAATACCCATTAGCTATCAAATTTGTTTTCAGCACATGATGTCTTGCAGCCACTTCAGATGCCTCATCCACCAACGGACTCACCTGTCCATTCTTTCCTAATGGATATTCTACCACTTTACCGTCTTCATCGTATGCTTTACCAAGAGGCGCATTAGTAGCAGCGCGCCATAGCACATTCTCGGCACGCTCATCTTGTGCATAATGAGTGACCTGTGTAGTAGCTCCTACTTTTACGGTCTTGCCTAACTTGTGCTCAATGTTCATACGCAAGTTGTACTTATCCATTTTATCATTTTTGAAAGAACCCTTTTCCTGATAATATCCGGCAGACAACATCGCGGTGGTCTTTTCCGTACCTCCTGACGCTGTAACCTGATGGCTTTGAACAAGCCCTGTATGAAGCACCTCATCTATCCAGTCAGTCCACTCACCGTTCTGAATGGCCTGCCATTCCTCCACAGTGAAAAGTTTCTGGTCATCGGCGGTAGAATTCCACTGACCGCCAGTACGAGCAGCTTCACGACGCACCTGCATATAGTCTTCCCCACTCAGCATATCAGGATATTGCGCCCACCCGTTTACACCAAAATAACCATTATAAGAAAACTTTGTTTTGCCTTGCGCACCTTTCTTGGTTGTTATAATGATTACCCCATTAGCACCTTGTGAACCATAAATTGCCGTAGAAGAAGCATCCTTCAACACCTCAATAGACTCAATATCAGCCGGAGCAATATCCGAGAAATCACCTCCCTGCATACCATCAATGATAAACAGCGGAGCATTGGCAACATTGTTACCAAACTCATCTTTCACATCGGACAGTGAACGCTGGCCGCGAATATTAATGGTTACACCCGAAGTAGCCTTACCTGAATTACGTACAATATCCAAACCCGGAACCTGCCCCTGCAATGCTTCCATGGCATTAGATGCCGGTGATTTTACAATATCAGCCGCCTTCACTGAAGCAATAGAACCTGTAAGGTCACGTTTCTTCATCACGCCATAACCTACAACGACTACTTCATCCAAAGCCTGCGTATCGGCCTCCATTTTAATGTTCAGCTGATTGCTTTTTCCCACCGTTATATCCTGTGTCTTATATCCTATATAAGATATGACAAGAATATTCTTACCTGAAGGAACTTCCAAAGAATAATTACCGTCAAAATCGGTAATCGTACCCACCGTTGTACCTTTCACCAGTACGGATACACCAATTAACGGTTCCCCTGTGTCATCTATGATTTTACCTGTGACAGTACGTCCTTGCTGGACAGACTGAACCAATTCACCGGCAACAGGGTCACTTGCATTTGCATAAGAAAATGCAGACGGCATACATAATGCTGCCGATAACCCTAAAATAATGGGAGTACGTCTGATATTACTTTCCCAATTTTGTTTCGGACTTTTTTTCATGCTTTTCATTTCTGTTATAATAGTTAACAAGATTTATTTTATCATATCTATTCAAATGACGCATATAAAAAACTCCTGTACTCAAGATTAATTATAAAAATACGTTAAATAAAAAGTATATTTTCTTTCATTTAGTATTTCTTTTTAACCGAATCACAAATCTAAATTTATAAATGCCTGATTTTAGCCGATAAGATTCTAATATAGGCAAGCCCCATGAATTATCTCCCCCAACTTCCATTCGTGCACAATTTATACTTACTGTAGTGTTACTATGAGGCTTCAATTCAAAGCCATGTTCCGATTATTTATAAGATCTACTGATTATAAGCAATCTCAATCGGTTATTTAAGGTTTCATAAATTAAAAGGAACCATACAAATAACTCTATACAAATCAATATAAATAGAATATAATCAATTTCATCACAGTAATTATAATAGGTAGTAACAAATCGATATACGACTACCAATCCAATGGAATGAAAAAAAATTGTCTTGCCTCTTTACAAATAGAGACAAGACAATTATTCTACTATAAAAGTTTTAAATTATCAATATCCAGGATTTTGATATTCAGCACCATTAGATATAGTTGCAGTAAATGTTGTAGAGATAGGTCGTAATGCATAATTAGGATTAAAGAACTGAGCCAAGTCCGGATGTGTTTCCTCCAAATAATTTGAACTCTTAAACATGCCGGTACGTTTCAAATCATAAAATCTACAATATTCGCCACAAAGCTCACGTCCTCTCTCATCTAAAACAGTACGAACTGTAGCTGTACCTGTCAATGCCTTTGCCCCTGCACGAGCACGTACCTTATTAATGTATCCCATTGCATTCGCACCACCATTGATATAAATATCAGCTTCTGCAGCTATCAGGTAAACTTCTGCCATACGCATCATAAAAGTCGCATTTAAATTGCCATTGCGTTTTTTAGAAGCATTGGCCACATAGTAATTGCTACTATTATGCTTATTCAATGATGGATAAAAATAACGGAACTGATTTTCCATACCATTATATTGCATATTTACATTATGTTTTTGATCATTGTACACATCATCATAAGCAATCATTAAATAATTCGAGGTATGTCTATTTGCTTTTTCCTCAGCATAATCCTCATCCTGAGGCATTACGAATTTAATCGCCAAATCTCCCTTCTTTAATTCAGTACCAACTATAGATTCATCTTTATCATACATATTAGCCGCACTAGTATCCCAAATATAATTCTTATTCGCATTCCATTCAGTAGTAAATGACTCATGGAATCGAGGGTCAAGTGTTCCGTCCTCCTGCACATAAAGATTTAAAAGATGTTGAGTAGGCATAAAAATGCCAGAAATACATCCCTCCCAAGTTAAACGAGTTTCTTGATTATCTTCACGTGCTCCGAATTTATTCACATTACACAAGAAATATTCATCATTACGATTTAATTTATAGTTACCGTTACTAGAACCATGACCATCAGAACCAGCATACCAACGATGCTTCCACAAAGCTTCTTTATTTTCCCAATTATTCGATTCTTTAAAAACTTCTTCATAGGTCGGATACATATAAGCATTATATTTTGCACCACCTGATTCACAATCAGCAATCAATTCTTTAGCCGAATCCAAAGCCTTTTGCAAATATTCTGTCGAACCATATTCATAAGTCTGCAAACAGGCCTTTGCCAAAAATCCCAAAGCTGCCTTTTTGGTTGGAACCGTAGTAGTGGCATGTGTACCAACTGCCAACCATTCTACAGCATATTCTAAATCAGGAATAATAACTTCCTTATAAATAGTCAGCGGATCTGTACGTTCCGGAGCATAATTCAAAGTTGTTTCAGGTTCAGTCAACATAGTGACCCCACCAAATTGCTCTACCGCATTAAAATAATAGATTGCACGCAAAAAACGGGCTTCTGCAACTTTAGCATTTCGTTCCGCTTCCGTTTTATATGGTGCATAACCGGCCAATGCAATTGCTTCATTACAAGAGCCTACTCCATCATAAGTACCATTCCACCAATTATTTGTATAAGTGGTATTAGGAGATGCTCCTGCAAAGAACCAAAACCATTGGGTGTATGAAGTTGATTGATTAGCCTGATAGGTCCAAAGGTCTGAATCACCTTCGGTCAAACTCATCCAACTATCCGTACCATAGAAATATCTTTCCATAGCAAAATAACACTGGTTAACCAACGTTTCATACCCTTCAATAGAAGTAGCAAGATTTTCCTTGGTAAAGCCTGCCGGATTATTTTCTTCCAACGAACAAGAGCTGAAAGATACAGCAGCTAAAGCCACTGAATATAAAGTAAGTTTTCTGAATATATTTTTCATTTTAAATATCTCCTATATAAAGTTAGAAAGTTAAATTAACTCCGAACACAAACTGTCTAAAAGTAGGGAATGCATCCGAACCGTTTGTCTCTGGATCTGTACCCTTCAACTGTTTATCCTTTACATAAATAAACGGATTGTATGCAGTTGCATAGATACGACATTTTTCCATCAAAGCCTTACGTGAGATATTAACTGGAAAAGTATATCCTAAAGTGATATTTTTCACTTTTATGAATGAACCATCACGCACTCTTAAAGCTGAGATGACCGTACTTTGTTCCGAACCTGTACCTGGAGCAGGATAATAAGCTCCCTGGTTATTTTCCGTCCAATAATCCGCTCCAGCCAACTGATTTGTTGTTACACTTTGTTCTGCCGTATAATAACCCAACAAATCACTATTAATAGTTTGACCATAACGAGCCATTGCAAATACAGACAAATCAAAATTTTTATAAGTAAATGTATTATTCAAGCCAACAATCCAATCCGGATTAGTATGTCCCAACACTTGACGGTCATTTGTACTATATTTGTGTACTCCACCATCACCATCTTTTTCCAAAGTTTCAATCTGAATAAAACCGGGTTTAACACCATAAGCATCCAAAATATCCTGAGGAGTATTTGTACCCCAAATTCCGGTATATTTATAGCCATAGATGGACTTTATAGAATGCCCTACAAACAAATTTTCAGAAATTAAATCACCATCAGGTAATTTTTCTATTTTCTCTTTACTCCATGTTACAGATAGTGTGGTATTCCAACTAAAATCTTTGGTTTTTATATTATGTGAATTAATGGTGACTTCCACACCTTGATTACTAGTTTCAGCAATATTCTGCCAAATAGATAATGGGGATCCCCAACCAGTCAAACCACTAGTAATAGGCAAAGTACGTTTAAAGAGCAAACCTTTTGTTGTTGTTTTAAACCATTCGATAGAACCATCAACACGATTGTTTAATATGCCATAGTCCAAACCAACATTCCAGTTATAAGACTTTTCCCAACCCAAATCCTTGCTACCATAAGTACCTGTATACTGAGTAAAAGAAGAGTTTTGACCATTTAAAGTAAGTCCATTACCGGTATAAACATAGGCCTGTGTAGTTGTACCATAAGCATCCACCCCGCCCGAATTACCTGTAATACCATATCCTACACGCAATTTTAAATTATTCAACCAATTTTTTGCCACATTCATAAAAGGTTCGTCAGAGATACGCCATGCAATTGCTCCAGCAGGGAAACTATCCCACTTATGCCCTGCTGAGAACTGAGACACACCATCCCAACGATTTGAGAATGTAAACAAATACTTACCTTTATAAGAATAATTGAAACGAACAGCAAATGACATTTTCTGTGTTTGAGCAAAATCAGACTCAACATGCTGCGATGCGCCGGATGCTAATCGCCAAAATGACCAACGATCTACCATCTGACCACTAGCTGCAGCTAAGCTACTATCATTTTGATTCTTATTCCAAGAAGTAATAACAGAACCACCTATATTATGATCTTTTGCAATAGTAGTATTATAAGAAAGAATATTCTCCCATGTATAATTCCATGCGTTCTTATTAGTAATAGCAGCATGAGGTGAACCTGCATAACTAGGTCTATTAGCATTACATTGATCTCCCCAATATTGTCCTTGACGAGAATCACTGAGCGTACCATTAATACGGCTTGTAAAAGTAAAATCTTTTATTGGACTCAGTTCCAAATAACCACTAACATTCAAATAAGTGGAACGAGTATTATTCACATATTGATCTTCAATAAAATCACCTAATGGAGAATATTGTCCTGTAATATATTCATGATTTATTTTCCCATTTTGATCATAAGCATCTCCCAAAGGAAATGATGAAAGACCTTTTGTAAAGGTATTTTTCACTCCTTGATTTCTATCTTGATAAGTTAGATTAGAAGTAAAGCCCATTTTAGCCCAAGAGAAAATTTCTTGATCAATATTCAATCGCAATGAATATTTATTAAGATTGTCATTACTCAATAAACCCTCTTCTCTATTATAAGAAGTTGAAGCAAATATCTTAGTCTTCTCACTACCCCCTGAAACAGAAAGACTATATTTTTGGGTTGTAGCTGTATTACCTGAGGCTTCATCAATCCAATCAATCCACTTTCCAGCATTATAGGCATCCGTATAATCTTGATTACCAAATAAAGCAGACATATCAGAAGGGTAATCTCCATTCTTATACTTATAAGCTTCTCTTTGATAATTCACCCATTCATCTCCAACCATACCATGCTTATAATTAGGTGAACCACTGAAACCATAATATGCATCAAAGTTTACAGTAGCTTTTCCTTCCTTCCCACGTTTTGTTGTTATAATGACTACGCCATTAGCTCCTGCTGAACCATAAATAGCAGTAGAAGAGGCATCTTTTAATACATCCACACTCTCAATATCAGAAGGGTTCACCTGGCTATAACTCCCAGGAATACCATCAATAATGAATAACGGTTCATTACTACCATAAATAGAACGAGAGCCACGCAACAAAATAGAAACATCTTCACCAACCTGCCCGCTAGACTTCACAATATCCATACCTGCAATTTTTCCTTGTAAAGCCTCCATCACATTACTAGTAGGGGCAACTGTCACATCTTCATTCTTCATGGAAGCTACCGCACCAGTCAAATCACGTTTCTTCACAGTACCATAACCTATTACCACAACTTCATCCAAAGCCTGTGTATCAGGTTCCATTTTTATATTTATCAGACTATTATTACCAATAGTAATTTCTTTAGTCTTATAACCTATATAGGAAATCTCCAATATATTCTTTCCACTAGGCACTTCAAGTGTATAATTACCATCAAAATCAGTAACGGTTCCTATAGTCGTACCCTTTACCAACACAGAAACTCCAATCATAGACTCCCCTGTTTCATCCAAGATTTGTCCTTTGATTGTTTTTCCTTGCATAACAGATAGAACAGATTCACGATCCATTCCATTGTCAACATTTGCATACGAAAAAGCAGCCGGCATACATAATGCAGCTGATAATCCTAACACAACAGGTGTTCGTCTGATTCCGTAACCCAACGGCTTAGGACATTTCTTCATGTCTTTTCTCATTTTTCTATGGTTAACAAATTAATTAATAATCCATATTATTTATCTCTAATGTAGTAAAAATACGATGTTTTAGTTTTCTTTCTTCAGATAAAGTCATTACTTCCATTGCTTCATCAGAAACCAATAATACATTCTTGGCCTCTTCAAATACTTTCAGCAGTTCTGCGTGCTCCTTTAAAAGCTTATCCCAATGAAAAGCTGATTCAGGAGCATCATCCAGAACATACTTGATAAAGTCGTCATCCTTCAAAAAGTCTTCTACCTTGCTATACACCTTTTTTGTATCCACGTTACAATCATTTTCCATTATGACGGATAGTGGTTCAAAGTTGTACTCACCTGGAAACTTAAAATATTATCCTACCAATTCCCTTAATCTTGTAATACCTCTATGCATCAAATTTCGTACCGACTGGTAATTCATATCCATAATGGTACAAATATCTTCATATTTCTTCTCTTCTATATAATATAAGGTAAGTGCCTCACGTTGGCGCGGAGATAATTGAGCCAACAAATGTTTTACTTTTATATTTTCAAAACAACTTTTTTCCTTTTCCAAATATGTATGTTCTACATCATCACCTGCTGCAACGGGATTCAGTTCCTCAACAGCCGTTTCCGACATGAACATCCGTCTGCGAAGTTCATCGCATAACTTATTTTTCAAGGAAATGAGGAGGTATGATTTGAAGTTGTCAATGATACCCAATTCGGCCTTCTTTGTATACAATTTTACAAAGACATCATGAATGCAGTCCTTCAACAATTCTTTGTCAGTAGTTAACTTACATCCATAATTAAATAGAAGATTAATATGCATATCATATAATGTAGAGAATGCACTTACATCTCCCGATTGGAAAGCGGTTACCAAGCAAGCTGTCTTATCATTTAAGTTTTGTTCCATCACAGTATACTAATTATAGGTTGTTTTGATGATGATGCAAAACTAGGGAGGATACGCTACTTTTTTAGGTAATATTTGATTATTGGACCGAAAAAACAGATAACCTGCTGAAAAACATATATGCTAAATATTACAGATTTTCATTAAAAAGGAGAACCAAAATAAATCCGGTTCTCCTTCCATGTACTAAATTCTATGAAACCAATAAATACAATCTTTGTTTTTCTCTGCTTTAAGCATATATACATCTTTAATATTCAACCGTTTAGCAATCACTGTTATTGCTCCGGTCTTCGGATCAACAGACTTCAATATGTATTTTCCAGGTGATAAATGAACAGGAATATCTGTTGCAGAATGGGAATAAATGATACTTCCAATACCAGATTTTACCAATTTCTGATACTTATTTGTACCAGTATCCTCCATATCCATAGCAGCCGCATCAGTTAAAAAGCTTTCATCAGCAACTGGAACAACCGGGCAAGACCCACTTGCCATGAAGACAGCCCAAGCCATATCCGGATAATTCTGCGCATAGTAAGTAACCGCTTTTTCCGGGAACTTCTTACGATATTCACTCACCGCCCGATAAGCTTCATCAAAAGTAACCTTACCTACTTTCATTTTACGGGCATGCTGACGGGGAGCCAAGTTCTTTCCACCTTCGGGAGCATAAAGACCATCCACTTTATAGTGCCAGTAACGAATATCAATAATGTCAACTAATTTCGCACGCTGCGTATCATTCAGAATGGCATCTTGAACATCCTTTGTCGCACTTAACGCCACAGTTGCTTTCTTACCGGTTTCTTTCTCCCACTCTCCTATCACATCCAGCCAGAATTGTACAAAATGCAACGGACCGGTAAACTCCGCACTGATCAGTTGTACCACATTTGCATCATCGGCAAAATTATCCAAGCATTGGCGAATATACTTTCTATGAAGCTCACGACGTACAGGATGACTGATATCATAAAACATATCCGCTACAAAGATACGTTTGTCACCGGCAAAAGGAACAGGTTCAGGCATATCGGTCTGATTGATATTATTGGCCGACCGCCAAGGACAGTCTACCCAATGTGCTCCCGCTTCCAAGATATTATGCTGGAAGTAATTCTCATGGAAAAGCAAAAGACCTTTTTCCGCCCCTTTTTCGGCAAACTGCTTCAACCGGTTCCAATACCATGCATTGGGACGGTTCAAATCATACTTGCTCAATCCTTCCCAAGCAGTACCTTTTCCACTGCGGGCAAACGGTTGTTCGTAGAATGGTCCCCACACATCTCCATCACGACGACGGACGCGCTCATGATCGTCACGACGACGCTCATACCACAAACCGTAATTATGATCTAAAACCAAAATCTGATTCTTCACCATATAATTCACCGTAGAATCAATTCTATCCGTCAGCCCAAGTCCTTCGCGTCCCGGCACGAAACGGGTAATATGTGGCTTGGCTTTAGACAAGAAGCTGGTCCTCAGTTTCCCATTCCACCAAGGAACCTCCTGTCTGCCGCCTACCAGTAACCGGCCATCCACCTGCATACGTCCATTAATAATGGCAAACAGATGATCCTCTTTTTCCTTATATATAGGTGTCTTGAACTTCAAATCTTCTAAAGATTTCAGCTTTCCGGAAGACACACTGGCTGTATAGGGTGCTTCCTCAATCCATTTTTGCATAGTAAGACGGGGAGTATAAGCTTCCTTTGCCATCTCCATTGCCGCTTCTACGGTAGGACTGCTGGTTGCGTTGGTAGCCCTGGGAAGAATACGTGCCTGGTCAGAACAATCTTTATTCAAACGTGCCGCCAACTGTGCATAAAACAAGCTGCGGGGATGTACGTGATTATTTGATTCCGCCCATTGGCCGTCACCCGAGAATTGCGCCCAACAACCGTATGCACGGTTTACCGCATCTCTTGCCGGTGAATAACACTCTATCCCGGCAGCTGTACATTGCCAGAAAAGACTGTTGCCTGTATTCCAACCGACACCATTTTTATCCTGTCCCAAATTCTTAAATACCAAATCATGGCCATCAATGTTTACCACATCAAATAATAATCCACAGGCCCAGGAATCAATAGAACCGCTGAATCCTAACGACTCTTCCGAATCACACTGTACAAAAGCATTCGGACCTGCCGCACAAAATCCGGCTGAGAAATCATGAATACCCTGTTTAGAATAACAACGCTGAAAAAGTGTCTGCTGCCCCATAGTATAAAATGTACTGCGACGCATTCCACCTATCTCTGAAACAGGTTCTGTGGATACACAATCTTCTACAGTTGTTTTAGAGCCGGTACGCTGTATAATCACAGCACTTCCTGCAAAGTGCTTAAAATTTACCCTGCGTACCCAACAGTTTTCGGCATTTTCTATAGATACCCCCGTCCAGCAATGATCCTCATCTTTAGGATACTTCTTATTATAGTCAGAAGCCAATGTCAGATTCTCCAAACCTGCTTCTGCGATTCTGCCCGGCCAACTATAACGTAACACTTTGACAGTTCCCCATTTATTATCCAAAGCCATTGTCAAAGGAGCATCCAAAGTCAATTGGTTTCCATCCGCCTTACTTACTGACCTATCCCAAACCAAATCCATCTCTCCTTCTTTCCAGCCCAAAGCAGAAATACCTCCGCCAAAAATATCACAACCGACAGAAGCAATCCATTCTTTCGTAGAGGGGCGGACAATCCGGACCCGCTCTCCGGAAACCAGCTGTACATTGTTGGTTACCTGAAAAGTACAAGTATTTACAGGAACGTATGATGTCAGTACATCCAAGGTATCCGTAACAGCCAAATCATTCCGTCCTTCAATATAAAGCAAAGCCCCTCTGTCCACTCCCTTTTTCAACAATACGGTCTGTTCCCTGTCACTGCCGCGCAGCACGACTCCCGACACAGAGATACGCAAGCTCTCATTCAATTCAAAAGTTCCTTTATCCAACAAAACAGCCCCACGAAAACCATTTTTATCCAAAGCCAATGAAGATACATAGTCAATGGCACGCTGGATACGAGAGGAATTATCTCCAGGCTGCCATGAAACAAAAACGGCATTCGCCACATCAGGTATAGGCTGTTCCGAATTATGGTAACCGCAAGAAGAATAATCTAGAATACGGTTTCCACGTTCATCAGTCACATAAGTCAGTTTTTCGTCCTTCACCTGTAAAGGAAAGGTTTGCGCAGAAATCCGCGCAAACCCCAAACTTAAAAATCCCAATAATAATAACTTATAATTCATTTTACATCAAACTTTTACGTTTTGCCAAAGTATCGTGATTGTTCTTTACTTCCGTCCAATCCACTTTCTTTGCAGGATCTATGCCATTAATGTATTTTTCAATGTTAGTATACCCGTCACCATTACAATCTTTCACCGCATCACCCGGATCATTAGGATTGAGTCCGTATCTCACCTCCCAGGCATCCGGCATACCATCACCATCCGTATCAACCACAGGAGTACCTTTATATTCGGGCAAACCACCCACCTGACGAGGATCTGTAATGATACCTTGTTTATAAGAATCAACAGGAAGACGTCTTTTCACATAAGGACTAACGAATTCAGGAGCGTCTTTCACATAAATAGCTTTCCCTGTCTTCACCGTCTTTATCACACGGGTATCCACCGCATCTCTTTTAGGGAAAGTAGCCCCGGCATTTTCCAATACATAATTATAGGCAGTTTTGGCATCCATAATAGTCACATGGGGCATTGAGAAAGGCTCGTTTACACGAATTTGATCTGTAAAATTCCCTGCGTCCGGCATATCGTATACCTGCACGCCGCCATCCCAATTATTCTTTGTCACACGCGCATTGCCTTCCACTACATTTCCGGCAACATACGCTTTACCAAAAGTATCCGGTTTCTTCTTGTCACGGCTCGATTCGGGTTTCACAATCCGGTGGGCAATCGGCTTATCTTTCGGAGTGATAGGACCCGGTTTAAAATAATTATTAATAATATTCAAACGGCTGGTTTCATCTCCTCCGTCAACAGAACGGTTCCACCAATTAAAAGTCACATTGTTTACCAGATTAAAATCCTCATTCATGCCAATGGAACAGTTACGGCTGATATTGGATGCGAACAAGTTACGGCAAAACATACTGTTATGCCCACCTATAGTCGCCCCGAAAGCATGATTGTAACAATCCAAAGCTTCCGAGAAAATAGAGTTCTGAATAGTTATGTTGACAGTAGGAAGCTTCAAACCATGTCCTGTGGAATCACGATGGTATACATGGCGATAAAGAGACATATTCTCATCCAGCCCCCAGCTGCCGGAGCAATGATCGATAATAACATTACCTACACAGTTACCTCCCAAAGCATCATCCCGGAAGAACACATCCTGCGCCCCCCGACGGAAACGCATATGGCGGATAATAATATCATGCGTATCAAGCAAGAAAGAAGCCCCTGTTACACAAACTCCATCCCCCGGAGCTGTCTGACCTGCAATAGTGATATACGGAGCACGGACGTTTATAGGGGTTTTCAACCGGATAACACCCGAAACATTGAACACAACAATACGCGCACCACCGGTCTCACATGCCTCACGCAACGTTCCGGGCCCACTGTCAGCCAGCGAATTGACCACAATTACTTTTCCTCCACGTCCACCGGGAGTATAGGCCCCTCCCCCTTCTGCCCCGGGAAAGGCAGGTATGTTGCTCTTTATTAAATCCTCAGGTTTGGATGCCCATGGTTTATAAGGACGTCCTTGAGTAGCCTCAGACATTACTACAGGTAATGCTTTCGCCCATGCCTCATCCGATTTCCGGTCTATTTCCTTTTGTTGTTGTTCTCCTCTGATTTTTACCGAATCAGGAATTACAGGATACTGTGCCGCCACAGGCAACACACATGCAGTCAATGCTGCCACTGCAAATAGTTTCTTTAGTTGATTCATTTGGTTGCTAAATTATTATTTTTTCTATAACTTCATAACATAATACTCTGCTTTTAACATGATTCAGACACACATTGCGAATATTTCTATATCAAAGACGGAACAGAAAGCTTGTTGTACTCTCTATCCACACATAAAAAAGAGCTTGACACCGTTTTACCGGGCAAGCTCCTTTTTCTGCTTTTCAATAAACATTAATTTATATCTTTCCTCCACGTGCCTTGATACGTTCATACCAAGCCTTACGTTCTTTCACTAAATCATATCCCCGCTTAGAGAGGTAATTATTAATCCGGCCTTTGTATTTACCGAAAGCAGCATGTTTCTTATTTGAATTTTCAGCATCCATGGCAAATTCACGGGCTTCAACAAGCCATGCCATAATCTGCGCTTTCTCTTCTTCTTTCAAGGTAGGAATCATGTCAACCGTAGCTTTATAAGTTACCATTACCACACCATAAGTCATGCCATCTTTCACTGCATCTATCTGCTTGGCATCCAAATAAAGCGAAAGATCGGCCGGGAAAGCGAAATGAGTGCGGTAAAGTGCCGCATCCTTTTCAGCTTCGGCAGCTTTAACGGCTTCTTGTTTCGCATCGCCCGTCAGGGTTTCTTTTGCCAGCTTCACTTTGGTATCGCGCGTTTCGTATATGTCATTCAGTTTAAAATAACGGTTGGCTATGATAGTTGTCACTTCACGGGCGGCAACGGTATCTGTCAATTCCAGTTTATCTACAATCTTCTGTGAACGTTTCACAATAGATTCCACGTAAGCCGGATCGCGGCCTTCACGGTCCAAATCCACTGCTCCGGCGGTAATGACTACCGCCATGAGCAACAGAAACATTATACCTGACTTTTGTATCATATCCTGTCTTCTTTCCTCCGTTTATTACATCAACTTTCCTTTAGAAGCCAATGTATCATAATTGTTTCTCAAATCAGACCAGTCAATACAATTTCTAGTGCTGATACCATTAATATATTTCTCAATATTTGTATAGCCGTCACCGGTACAGTCCTTATTAGCATCCGAAGGATCATTAGGATTCAAGCCATTTGCCTTTTCCCATTCATCGGGCATGCCGTCACCATCTGTATCCACATACGGAGTTCCTTTGTATTCCGGATAACCACCCATCTGGCGGATATCGGTAATGATACCTTGCTTATAAGAATCTTTCGGCAAGCGGCGATATTTAAACTGTCCGTCTTCTCCCATTGATTTAGGAGCCAGTCCGGTCAAATCACCGTTAGCATCTTTGGCCATCTTTTTATCATAATATGGAATACCTGTTCTCACTTCCTCTATAATACGCTCATCCACGATGTCACGGCAAGGAATGTTGGCACCTGCATTTTTCAGTACAAAATCGTATGCATCATGTGCAGAAGTAATGCGGATGTATGGCATTTCAAAAGGACGGTTGCTACGCATATTCTCCGTATATCCCTCTGTATTCGGCTGAGTTTCAATCTGGATACCACCTGCCCAGTTATCTTCTGTAATGGCAGGATAGCCTTCCATAATATTGCCATCGGCATAAACACGGCCATATACTTTATGATCCAATTTGCTTCGTCCCGCTTCGGGTTTCAGGATGCGATGCCCCACAGGAGTATCTTTCGGAGTGGCCGGTCCCGGTTTATAATAGTTGTTTATCATATTGAACATAGCAGTATAATCGCCACCGTCCGAAGAACGATGTACCCAGTTGAACACTACATTGTTTACAAAATTGAAAACACCATTCCAACCGATGGAAGGATTACGTCCCGAATTACTTGCCCACAGGTTACGCATAAATGCACAATTCTCACCCCCTAAAGTGCTGCCGAATGCATGATTGTAAGTATCCAGTGCTTTTGCCGAGATAGTATTCTGTATGGTAACATTTACGGTAGGCAGTTTCAGATCTTTTGATTCATATTGTCCTTCGCTGGGATCGTACATATGGCGATAGAAAGAGATGTTCTCATCCAATCCCCAAGTACAAGAGCAATGGTCAATCATGATATTTCCAATCGGGTTGCCTCCGAAAGAATCGTCACGATGCCAGACTTTTGTTTCGCCACGGCGGAAACGCATGTGGCGTACCACTACATCATGCGTGTCTACCCAAAAAGACTCTCCGGCAATACATACCCCGTCACCCGGAGCTGTCTGTCCTGCAATAGTGACGTATGGAGCCCGGACGATAATGGGAGATTCCAATTTAATAATACCTGAAACATTGAAGACAATGATACGTGCTCCACCTGTCTCACAAGCCTCACGGAAAGAACCGGGACCACGATCATTCAAATTAGTCACGGTAATCACCTTACCGCCACGACCGCCGAAACTGTACATACCTCCTCCTTCAGCACCGGGGAAAGCAGGAATTCGTGCCTGCGGCAAATCGTATGGACGGGAAGCCCACGAAATATACGGACGACCTTCTCTCGCTTCTTTCTGTACAACAGGCAATGCTTTTGCCCAGGCTTCGTCAGAGCGGCGACGTTCTTCACTCATCATTTTCTGGTAGGCTTGCTTCGCCTCCTCAGTCAACTGGGGATACTGAGCTCTTGCTACAGGAACAATAAAAGTAGCCATACACAGTCCTAAAAACAATTTTCTTTTCATACTTTATTCTTAAAAAATTATATCTGTGCTATAAGTAAGTTGGAATTTATATTCCGTTCTCTTTTTCTTAACAATTATCTTTTTCAAGACGTGCCTTTCGGGGATATGTACTCAAAAAAGTTCACATTTTCTCTCTTCTTATTCGCGCTTCTAAAACGTATTCAGAAATATGCGAAAAAACTTATGAGAAGTTTCTTTGAGTCTTGTTACAAAATTCAGAGAAATTTGCTACAAGTTGCTCCCTACCTATATTGACTCATATATCACAATTGTACGAAACGCACACACGTTAACACTTTTCGATAAAGAGTAATAAGAATATTACAATTCTAATGTATTTGACATCTTTATTTTAAAGATATTTATTATTCAACAAAAACCTGAATACGAAATGGACGTCCTTCTCCCTCATCTGTAGTTATCCATATAAAAGTATCCGTCATAAACCCAGAAGCTCTCCTAAAATTAATCCTATAACAAGAACAATCCACCTTGAAATCTTCAATTTCCGCAAAAGACTTTTCTTCTATTCTTACAGCATACTGAGGATTATTTTCAATATTATCATATCTATTTACAAATGGCTCATAAGAGTAATTCATATCATAAGTAGGATATTGACTATCAAAATTTCCTCCAGTTTCCCAATCAATATAATGATCCCCTATAGTTGAAGACGCTTGCCATTGTAATGTTCCAGTCATCGGACTAGGAGGTCCACTAGTAAAGTAAGTCTTAAGCGTTTTCAATGTTTGACCAAACTTATCTACAACATATCCTTCCACATCATATCTTATTCCTGCACCTTTCTTAGTATTAAGAATTTCAATATGCTGTCCTTTATAAGTCCTAACAACCTTAGTTACTGTAGTATCCTCATCACTTAAAGATGGTTCGACATAATTTGATGTAACTACCCATTCCATATCAAATGGTTCAGGAACACTATAAGAAATGGGACAAGAATCCTTAAAATGACTTCCGTAAATTTCTTCTTTAACTTCACTAAGCTTATTCATCATCAAAGCCAAATAAGCATCAACCAAGCCATGTCCTATTTTATCATGAGTATTTTGGGGTAATTCCCTACAAGCATTAACCATATTCCAATACACTTTAGAGACTGTAGCTTCAGGATCTAAAGATAGTAATAATGCCGCAATACCTGAAATCATAGGTGCAGCCAAAGAAGTTCCACTCAAAACATCATATTCCCCATTTAATATTGTTGTCAATACATTTACTCCCGGCGCAACAAAATCCAGATTTTTTCCATAATTTGCATCGGAAGCATGCACACCATTTCTGTCAATAGATCCAACAGCTATTACCCCTTCAATATTTGCAGGATATCCCACACTAGATTGTCCTTGATTACCACTAGCGGCAACAACAACACACCCTTTCCCATTTCGTCCTTTTGTCAAAGCATTTTTTATTGCATCAGTCATTTTATCATCAGGATCACATGTCAAAGACATATTAATCACATCTGCTCCATTTTGCCACGCCCAATTTATAGCATTCACCATTTGAGAGTATTTCACACTCCCGTCAAGGTCTAAACTAATAGGCATTATTTCAACGTTAGGTGCTATTCCAACAATACCTATTCCATTATTACGTACAGCACCTATAACTCCAGCACAACACGTCCCATGCTTATCATAAATTCTACTAGGTGAAGTACCAGTCATCGCATCATAACTTAACGATGATATATTATTACTTAAATCCGGATGCGTTTTATCAACTCCTGTGTCTATAATGGCTACTTTTATTTTTTTACCATCTGCCCAATCCCATGCTTTTAAAGCATTAACGTCAATATTATTAGAATTTGACAACCCCCATTGTTGGGAAAAACCTGGATCATTGTATAGAATACTTCGAGAGCCAATGGCTAAATCAGAAACTGTTCCTTTTTCTAATTTGGGTACATTTATCCTTATATACTTTTCTTCTTGCTCCTCACTTTGCAATATCTCATCTTGAATACAAGACGAGAATGAAAACAAACTAACCAAAGCAAAGAAAATCCATTCTTTATTTTTTTTCATAATATTAATTTATTGTTTAATAATCAGTATCCACAGAGCTATACTATTTCATTATCAACAAAGAAGCTCTGTGGACACCAATAATTCTCAAAATCCGAATAAAATATCGGAAAGAAACATTCGCCTATTTCTAACCACTTTCATTCATTTTTTCTTTTTACTTCAAAGGATCAAATGTTCCTTCACTACCATAATAATCCTCCCAATTCATATTCTGATATAAATAAGGAGATTGTTTCATTACACTTTCTTTCAGACCTATAAAATAATATTTATTCAAAAAAGTAATTTCAAAACGTGGTGTAGAAGTACCATCTATCTGATCATTTTCATGCCGTACCAAATTTGTGTCATAGAATTTATCCAATTTTTCAATTTGCAACATAAATTCCTCATCTGAAGAACTAGGATCCAAACCGATACCAGCACGAGTAACCTTTGAAGCGTCATAAGCTTTACTATCAGGATTAAAAACATCATAATCCTGTCCTGCTTTTGTTTCGGTATACACAGATGGCTTCACCGCTAAGAACATGCCATGACGACGTTTTCCATTCAGAGGCTCCACGCCTAGTCGGGTACATGTTCCAAAATCATCATTCCACAACATCCAACGACGCATATCATCAAAGCGTTTTCCTTCATAAGCCAATTCTATCTGACGCTCATACAATATAGCAGAAAACAACTTATCACGATCTGCTTTTAACTCAGCAACCGCCAATCCACAATCACCTGTATAACCTACTCTTTCACGAATATCCTTCAACAATTCAACAGCATCATCTTTCTTACCAATACCACAAGCCGATTCGGCTAAATTCAAAACGACCTCGGCAAAACGAATTTCCATATATGGAGTAGCACTTAAATTGAATTTATTTGCATTATCCCATTGTGCCTCAGGATTTGTACGTTTACGCACAAATATACCAGAATTGACATCCCCTGAATATTGAGCAGAATTACCAGGTTTCCCACTTTCAAAAGAATCTTCATCTTTATACCATTGATAATTCCACAATGTATAACCATTGTCCATCTTATAAGGCCAAACTACTCCATTAAAAGCAAACGTACGGTAAAAACGAGGATCCCTGTTCTTATAGAATTTCAGTTCATCATATTCAAATACACTTTCCCCCGGTTTCTTACCATCTGCCATTGGAAACAAATCAACCATTTCAGCTGTAGCGGCCATTCCACCACCTCCTAAGAGCTCTTTAGGACGAGCCATCTGCTCCCAACTATTGTTCTTTTTATAATCATTAGTCAAAGTATTGAACAAAGTGACCATTACCGCCTCACTACTTTGAATCTGGCAGAACATTTTTTCCCAGTTTTCAGCACGGTTGCCTTTTCCATCAGCCAATCCAAATCCATTCTGGATTAACAAATCATAAGCAGCTTTATTAGCATCATAAGCAGCCTGCCATCTTACCTGATCATCATTACGATTGAATAGTGGGCTAGCATAGGCTAATAATAAACGTCCCTTTAACGCTGCTGCCGCACCTGAAGTGATACGTCCCCAATTACTATTGTCCCATTTTCCTGGTAACATGGCTATGGCCTTATCCAAATCTTCGCAAATGAAATCAATACAATCAGCCGTTGAACTACGCTGCACTTCCAGTTCATCTTTAGAAGATCCATCACCTAAAATAGCATTTTGAGCCGTAGTTACAATAGGAACTCCACCATACATCATAACCAACCGAGTATAAATCCAAGCCCGCCAAAAATAAATCTGTCCTTTCAACTTGTTTCTATCTGCCTCTCCTAATGCCCCTTTGTCAATATTATCCAGAAAAATATTACATTCACGTATACGTGACCATGGTCCATCCGTATTTTTATTATAAAAATAGTCAGGAACATTCGAACTCAAAATTTCAGCCAACTGAGTAAAAGTAGTAGAACCTGCGTATTCTTCTGTCGATTGAGAAAAAGCATCGGCACGTCCTGTACAAGGGTTAGAATGACCAACTCCCGATGCAGTTGTTGGCAAACAAAGACCATAAACAAAATCAACTTTTCCAGTAGCTAATGCTATATCATCATAGATTTCTTCATTAAAACCATTATAATCTTTTTTATCTTGCAGAAACTGGTCACTACATGAAGTCATAGCAGCCAATGCCATTGCAAAAAAAGCATATCTCAATATCTTTTTCATATTTTTAATCAGAATGAAATATTAACACCTAACGAAACATTTCTCAAAGTAGGATAAGCCCCATACACACTCAACGGATCACAAAAATTCTCCGGATACGGATTAAAGAAACTTAATAAATTAGTACCAGTCAAAGTAAAACGGCATCCCTCAATATTTATCTTCTTCACCCAATCGGATGGTAATTTATACCCTATCGTCAATGTCTTTAAAGTCATACGTAATGAATTGACCCTCCAAAAATTAGAAGTTTCATTATTCACAGAAAAGCCCATATTAGGATATTTGGCATCAAGATTCTGATATGCAACAATATTACCTTGATCATCAACTACATCTTCCGGAACAAACACATCATTCCAAAATACAGGAGCATTTATATAATTCAGTTTCTTAGTACTCATATCTCTTGCAGCAGACGGTATTTCAGCCCATCCACCCCACGAGGCACTAAGTTGTGCACTTAAACTTAAACCTTTCCAGTCACCACCAAAGTTTAAGCTAAATCCATAAGGATTACTATTTTTCTTACTCAAACGTATTCTATCGTTTGAATCAATAATACCATCAGCTGCCTCCCAACTTCCATCAGGATTCTGTTTACCTCTAACATCACGATAAATCAACATACCGGGCTTTATTTGTTCAGGATTCAGTCCCATATATTTTGTGACATTATTTTTTGTCACAAACTCATCAATCTCTTGTTGGGTACGGAACATACCTATACAATCGTATCCCCACTTACCCATATCAGTCGGACCACCTTTATATATATCACCCAGACCTATAATATCCGGCCAATCGTGTTTACGGTATTTAGTACCTGTAAATGCTGTATTCAATTTTACAAAATAGTTAATATCACCTACTCTATCTCTCCATCCAAAAGAAAGTTCCACGCCATAAGCATCTATGGCATCATAATTTTCAGCTGCCAATGCGCCACCAATGGTCACAGGAACCAATCCGTCTCTTTGAACTAACATTTCTGTATTCTTATCCAAATACGCATCTAAACCAAATGACAATCTACCATTCAAAAATCTAGTATCAATACCGAAATTGAATTTATAACTTTTATCCCAATGAACATCAGCATTAGGAGCCGCACCCATTTTCAATCCCATACCTACAGGGTTTTGCTCATTTGTACCAAAAACAGCTCCTTTATTTGCCTGATATGAGTAATTCTGACGCCACAACCATGCTTTAGTGTTATCCTTACCTAGCATACCTACCGAACCTCTGACTTTCAAATATTCAAGCCATTGTATTTTTTCTTTAAACCAATTTTCTTCAGATACCACCCAACCCAATGATAAAGAAGGGAATACCCCCCAGTAATTACTAGGTGCAAATTTAGTAGAGGCATCTGAACGAACAAGGAATTCCATCATATAACGATCATTATATGAATAGTTCACACGCCCAATATAAGACAACAATCCAGACTCAGAACGTTCTGTCAATCCATCCATTTTGCCTGTTGCCGTATTCCATTCACCATTATTTACTTCTAACGGATCTTCCCTATAATAGCGTACATACTCATAATTCCTTTCTGAGCGTTCAACAGAAAACAAAGCTCCTATCGTATGTTTGCCAAAAGTACGATTATAGTTTGCAACAAAGTTCAACTGGTAGCTATCCGTACGATTCATGGTCCTCCAAATCTGATTTCCATTTTTAACTGTTGTTTCTTGCAAATTAGATTCATTAGTCAAATCATCACCTATATATAAGTGATTACCTGATCCCCCACGTGTTTTGAAAGAATAAGCAGTATATTTGGAACCGACACGACTATTTTTATCTGTACTTATACTTTTAGAATAAGACATTTTCAGTTTAAGTCCTTTCAGTGTTTTATTCCAGTCAAAGTCATATTCCACAGAAGCATTCAAACGCATATTTTGAGGATCATTCTTTGATATATTACCTAACTCTTCTAATGCATAATAATTATATTGCTGGATGTTATTTTGCTGACTGTTGGAAAATCCATAACGTAATAACGGCAAGCCATCTATATATGCCGGAATATAGCGAGGTGTCAATAATAATGTATTATAGTCATTTTCATCGTTTTCCCCTCCGACCTTATTAAAGGTCTTTTCATTTTTTCCATAATCTCCCGAAGCTTGCAAACCTACTTTAAAATGAGATGCCAGTTTAACATCCACACCAGCACGATAATTCCAACGTTCATAGTCCAAGGTTCCCAAATTACCACTTTGAGTATAATATGAAACACCAGCAAAATAAGTTGCTTTTTGTGTTCCACCACTTAAATTAAGATTATGCTTCATACTAAAAGCACCTTTCCAAGCATCATCCAACCAATCATAATTTATATTACGCATCGCTTCTAACTCGTCAGCTTGGAAAAGGTCTGTTTTATGATTTTTTATCTCATCATTGCCATTAGCAGCAGCAATAGCATTATAGAACAATCCATAATGATATGAATCCATCATTTTGGGACGAGCTATTTCATCATTATAGCCAAATTGCCCACTATAGGATATACGAGGATCACCTTCTTTGCCACGCTTGGTTTTCACCAATATGGCACCTTGTCCACCACGAGCACCATAAACAGAAGCTGCAGCATCTTTCAATACTGATATATTTTCCACCTCACTAGGATCCAAGTTATTAAATGTTGTTGCATCCACAATAAAATCATCAACAACATAAATAGGATTTGTATCTCCACCATCTTTAGACAAAGTCATTGGCTGACGAATCGATAAACTAGCAGCAGCACCAGGACGAGTCTGGCCACCACTAACACTCAAACCTGTCACCATGCCTTGTAAAGCCGCTCCCAAATTTCCTACTGGCAAATCTTCTATTTCTTTTGGATTTACAGTAGAGATTGCACCAGTAACATTTTTAGCCTTTTGAGTACCGTAACCAACAATGACCACCTCATCCAGAATTTTGGAATCTTCCTTCAGCACCACTCTAAAGTCTTTTCCTTGTTTCGGAGCAATCGTTTGCGGCACATACCCCACAAATGAAATGACAACCTTCTTGCCCGAAGGGACTTGCAAAGCAAATTTTCCGTCAAAATCAGTAATGGTACCGTTTGTAGTTCCTTCCACCACCACACTGGCACCAATCACCGGTTCACCAGTTTCATCAACCACCTGTCCGGTGACAGTTTTAGTCTGTTGCACCGACTGGGATATAGGGAATCCTGTCTCAGCGGATACTCCCTGAACAGAAACTCCTGTCAGAAACAGACTGAGACAGACCACTTGTGTCAAGTTGCCAATCTTGTCCAGCTTCTGAAGAAATGCATTTTCATTCTCCATAGAATCTTTTTTAAAATTAAAATATTATCTTATTTTTCTTGTTGAAATATCTGTTTCAGATAAGCGACATTCGTCCCGAAGTTTTTCTTTACATTCCGGACTTCATCCTTATTCCGTGACCGTTCAATGACCAGCCATCCGCTCCACCCCATCTTATCAAGGGTATGCTTTACGGCATTCATATCCAGACGGGTATTATAAGGAAGAGTAACCCCGTCTGTATCCGTACAATGTATCTGACAAATCCGATCCTTTCCCAGTTTTTTCAACTCTTTACAGAGGTCGCGTCCATTTTCCAACGCATTTTGAAAACTATAATAAATCTTTATACCTTTCGAATTAATTTCTTTCAACAGTTTTATATCCCCTCCGGCATCCAAAGGAGTACGGATACCTATCACTACTCCATCTTTCACTGCCATTTCTCCCACTTCGTGCAAACGGCTTACCAACTCCTGACGTGCATCACCCGCTACTGTCCAGTCCTCTTTTATACCACCTAATGGAAGGAAAGCTACTTGGGCCCCCATCACCTTCATCGTATTCAAACAATCCTGCACTAAAGCTTTATAATTATGATGAGTCAAGAAAGATTGTCCAAAGAATCCGGACATCGCCACAGAAGGGACTTCAATATGTTGTTCCTGTGCTGTTTCTTTAAATAATTTACAGAAATGGGGTTGGTGGAACTTATTATCAAAAGTATCCCGTTTTCCCAAGCCTCCCATGTCCATTTCTATGCCATCACCTCCTAGTTCCTTCATTAATTGAAAAGAACCGATCTTCTGGCGTTTTAGCATCATCCAGTCACACGCAGCTATTTTATAGCGTTGTTTTCCCTCTGAATTCTGTGCTCCCAAAGGCAGTAACATAAACAGGAGCATAATTAAACTGATAATTTTTTTCACATTCATCATAATCTAGTTATTGTTTAGAATTAAGACGAATCACAAAAAAGTATGTAATCACTAAATCTTAATAAAGTCCAAAAATAATTTAGTGAATAAACAAGACAATCCCGCAAACACAATGCTCGCTTGCATCTGTTTACGGGATTCCTGCTTTATAAGATCAAGAAATCAACCTTTACGCCATTCATTCATATATTCCCTCGGAGTCTGATCATATTTCTTACGAAAACATTTACTGAAATAACCGGAATCCTTGAAGCCTACGGCAAAAGCTATTTCTGAAATACTCATATCCGAATTTTTAATCAACTCTATTGATTTATTCAGACGAATTTCTTTCACTAAATCCACCGGAGCAAACCCGGTCAGACTCTTTAACTTCTTAAAGAAAGCCGAGCGACTCAGCCCGATAGTTGATGCTATAGTATCTATATTAAAATCACTATTATCCAAATTCTCTTCTATAACCTGATGAATCTTTTCAATGAACTGCACATCTTTCTTCACTAGGAACTGTTCGTATGTATCCTGTTCCTCCTTATGTTCTTCGGGCTGCTGCCATACACGTTCACGGAACAATTTACGTTCATTCAGCAACTGTTCGATACGTGCCACCAAATAGTCTTTGCTGAAAGGTTTGATGATATAGGCATTCGCTCCCATGCTTATCGCTTTGGTCTTCGCTTCATCATTACCTTTCGCCGTCAGGATAATCACCGGAATATGACTGATTTGGAAATCTTTACGGATGCGTTGCAACATCTCTATTCCATCCATATTCGGCATCATCTGGTCGGTGACTACCATGTCGGGATGATAGAGATGTACTTTCTTCAGCCCCTCCACACCATCATTGGCCATATAAATATTGAATTTATCTTCCAATTGCAACTTCAACATATTACATAAATCCTTATTATCTTCTACAATCAGCACGGTAGGCAAAGACGAATCGACAGGCTGTTCTTTCTCCTCCTCGCTTTCCTTGCCGGCAGAAGCAGAAACAGATTCAGTTTCAGGAACACTCACCGTTTCCCCGCCCATATAAAAATCGACTTCCGACGGTTTGTAATGCTCCTTACCCAGTTGCAATTCAATGGTAAAGACTGCCCCTTTCCCTTCAGGGCTCTCTGCATAGATTTCCCCATGATGCAGACTGATAATTTCCTTAGATAAAGCCAATCCGATGCCCGTTCCCTGATAATAAGCGCCACGTGCATTGTCAGCCTGCGAGAAACGCTCGAAGATTTCGGAAAGCTTGCTTTGGGGAATACCCACACCGCTATCTTCCACCCGTACATAACAATGCTTGTCATCATCCGACACTCCCATCGTGACATAAATATTCCCCCCGGCAGGAGTGAACTTGAACGCATTGGAGATTATGTTGCGGATCACGATGGCCACTTTCTCCTTATCCGCCCATACCATGATATCCTCACCGGCCAGCTGGAACGTGAAGCTGACTTCATTTTCTTCGGCCATCACCCTGAATTCTTTCTCAAAAGAGTCTACCATCTCATTCAGGTTGAACAACGACACATGCAGACGCATTTTTCCGTTCTGTATTTTACGGAAATCCAATATCTGATTGACCAGTTGCAGCATCTGTTTGGTATTCTTTTCCATCAGATCCACGTATTGCATTCCTTTCTGAGATAGTTTTTCTTTCTCTTTCAACTCCTGAATAGGCCCTTGGATCAGAGTCAGCGGAGTACGCAACTCATGCGAGATATTGGTAAAGAACTTGATTTTCAATTCGGACAATTTTTGTTCGATATACACATCATTCTTCACCTTAATCATGAAAAGAGATAATTTTATAGCCACCAGCAATAAGGCTACGGCTATAATCATATAGATAACATACGCCCACCAACTGGCCCACCAAGGCGGCAGAATGACAACGGTCAACTCACGGAAAGATTCCAAACCGGGATTTGCCTCATCCAGTGTCTGTACTCTGAAAAGATACTTGCCGGGAGGAACATTGGTATAGGACGCTATACGGTTCTTCCCGTTATAGTGCCATTCTTTTTCATATCCTTCCAAAATATATTTGTAAGACACACGGTTCTGATTATTATAGTTCAACGCCGCAAACTCTAAAGTAAACATGGACTGGTTATGATTCAATGTAATCCTGTCTGTATAGGTAATGGACCGGTCAATAATAGGATGGTCCGTATAGCTGCGTATGTCCCGGTTTGATATCTGACATCCTACAATAAATGTGTTATAATCAAATCTTTGCGTTTCCAGTTTATCGGGAGAAAAGGTCAAGATACCCTCTTTACACCCCAGCCAAAGTTCCCCGTCCAGCGTTTTCAATGTGGTGCTTTCTTCCATCACAACCGGGGGAAAGCCATCGTATTTGTCATAGTTACGCACCTGGCTTGTCGCCCTGTCAAAACAAGAGAGTCCTTTTTCCGTAGCAAGCCAAAGGAAACCGTTATCATCTTCTATAATAGACATCACCACATCATTATTCAATCCGTCTTCCCAGCCATACGATTTAAATGAAAGCTTATGCGTTTCCTCATCATATCCCGACAATTTGCTCAATCCTCCACCAAACACGCATACCCATATCTGAGAGAACTCGTCTTTATAAAGCGCGTACACATCGCTATCGGCATAATTTACCCGGTTGGCACCACGGTAGGTTTCAAAATCAATCTGCTCCACTGAGGCAAAGTTGTTTTTAAAAGACATCAGCCCGTCCATCGTACCTACCCACATACGCCCGTCATTATCCTCTATCATATTCCTCACTTCCATATAAAGGCCATACGTAGGATAATTCTTGAATCCGTTATATTTATTCTTAAAAGTGACTTCCCCATTTTCCTCACAAAGCAGATTCAATCCTCCGTCCAAAGTACCCACCCAGATACGTTTCTTTTCATCCTGATAAGTGAAATACACATCATTCCCGCTGATTGACGACAAATCAGACAAATTATGCAGATAACGTTTAAAACGGAAACCACCTGCAGTTTTCTCATCAGGAACAGCTTTCACCAATCCGTCGCCTTTGGTAGAGAACCAAAGGTTTCCTTTGTCGTCTTCCATGATGTGATATACATTACCTATATGCTCGTCACCTGTCGAAAAAACATGTTTGGTTACACCGTTCCGGTCCATCCGATAAACACTCTGCCAACGGGTGCCCACCCAGATATCGCCACTTTTTGATTGGAAAAGGGCTCTTACCCCTGTCGCATAATTTTCCTGACCGGCTGATTGCGGAGACAACGAAAGCAGATTGAATTGCTTCTTGGGGAAATTCATGCAATACACCCCTTCATCGGCAGAGGAAAGCCACAATACCCCGTCATTATCCAACATCAGATGATAAAACTGCTGATTTGTCCTATCATTAGAAAGTTGTTTCAATTTATTAATATAAACCATCTCCGCATGTTCCCTGTCGAACAACCAGGCCTCTCCTGCCGGAGACAGGAAAAAAAGCCCTCTTTCGCCGGCATCTTCCGAATACAGGGTGGTTATCTTGCCGAACATGGTAAACGGAAACCGTTTTGCAGTATGGTTCAACGGATCATAATAAATCAGCGCCTTCTCATTTTCGTGAAACCATATTTTATCATACTGGTCTATGAATGCATGAGTTACCATAGCGTCATTCATTTCAGTATTTATCTTTTGCAACCTGCGCTCAGCCAAATCATATTCGTATGTGCCTTGTCCGGCCACACTGAGATAGACATAACCTGCCGGAGTAACCAGCAAATTGCTGATCGCACCTTTTATTTCGGAAAGTACATACCGGTTTACCAAACCGGTCCTCACATCGATACTGTAAAAAATACCCGCACGATCTCCGACCCATACCTTCCTGCCATCCTCAAAAAAACTGGTAAAACTATCCTTGTCACCGGAATTAATCTTACTGGTTATAAAATCGGCAGGCCGGGATGCCAATTCCGATCCTTTATGCACGGCGGCTACCTTATAATCAGTTCCTATCCAACTGATATATTCCTCCGTCTCACACAGGACATGGTGTTTCAGTGTATAATCATGCTTGTTTATCTCGTTCCGAGAGTCGAACAGAATCTTGATAGTTACCTGCCCTTTTTCATCTACCCCGGCCAATAACAGATTTTTATCTTTAGTCAGCAACAACACATCCCCCTCGGCCGTATTTTGTAATTTTATCACCTGGATATTCTCCGAATAGTTCTTCATGTCATCATAAACAGCATGAAAACATTCGGTCACTTTATTGAAGACATATAACTTACGGTCAATGGTCTTTACCCATATATACCCGTTTTTATCCTCGACTATGCGCTGGATCTTACGTGGCGGCACATCCGAATCGTGCTCCTGTTTATTGAATGTTTTAAACTTCACTCCATCGAAACAACATAAGCCATACCAGGTTCCGAACCAGATAAAGCCATCTCTGTCTTTCAAGGTACAGTTTACCGTATTATTAGGAAGCCCTTGATCTACAGAATAATGTTCCACAATCATATTCACATTATATGACCACAGAGGAAAGCTTGTCAGGCAACAAAGTATAATAAGTATATATTTCTTCATAAGTATTTAGTTTTCTTCAAACCGAGGTCAAAGATAAGAAAAAAATCCGTTGGTACTTAAATTGAAATTAGTTAAATACCAATTATTGGTTAGATTGGAACGAGATAAATCCGCGTTCTATCTATATTACTTCTCCGTACCGAATTCAGTTTGCTGTCTCTCCACCTCCATCAATACTTTTTGCCTTTCCTCTTCTGTCAGCACAACTTTCCCCGCCATTCTTTCTGTTCTAACAGGGCTTCCGGCTAGTCCTGCTCCGGCTGATTGGGCATCCGTCTCCTCCTCCGTATAACAGAAAGGCAGTTCTGACGGAATACTTTCTAATTCTATTTCCGTAGCAACCGGCGCATTCGTTCCTTCAAACTGCACATGAGCCTTCACCTTTATTTTGCCGGGCTTGCGGGTAGAACGGATCAAGACGGGAGCAGAGCCAAACTCCACCGTGCGCGGATTGGCATTGATAGAGGCATCCCCTATAATTCGTCCTTCACCTTCTACAGTAAATACGATATTTTCTTTGGCCAGACGGCGCACATTACCGCTATCATCCGTCACTTCGGCCACCACTACGATAAAATCCGAACCGTCTGCCACCAATTGTTTTCCTTCCGTATCCACATACATACGCAACTTCGTGCTGCGACGTGACGGCATCCGCTTATAAGTGCAAACCACTTTACCGTCTATAATTCCCTCTGCCACCATATTTACTTTCTGCCAGTTTTTTTGCTTATAACTATACTCGCGTGCTTCCCAGAAATCCCATACATCCTTGAATATCACCGGGGCATTAGGCATATGTCCCTGCGCATGAACTACCGGAAGCGTCCAGCTCTCAGTATCGTCATAGACAGAGAGACGAACCGAATCACAATTACTGAACACCACCACATCGGCATCCGAGAAAGGAGACATCTCATGGGCGATAAACACCATAGGGCCACATTCCGCTACAGGATGCTTCAATGTCGCGGCAGACTGGCTGCGAAAAGCATAATAAGCGTATTTAGGCTGACGGAACGCATCATAAATGCCCCCGAAATACGGATCGGGATGATACCCCCGCTGATGGTCAAAAGGATGCCATTGCGCCCCACCGACAAACTGCCCTGTAGTGCGGTACATTTCATCATAACTCTTTGATAATGACAACGCCTGCACCAACAACGGGCGTTCCCCCCAGCTACGGCTGGCACGGTTATTATTATTATGTGCATACCAGTCATCCACATTCTCGCCAAACTCACGAGTAAAAATACATTGTTCCGGACGGTCTGCCTTCTCATCATCTCCCGGCCATCCGTACACCACATCATAGTTTTCCGCCACTCCTTTCGAATGAACATCGGCTGCCGCTACAGGGCGTCCGGGATAAGGAAACTCCTCCCGTGTAATCCGTAACGCCTCCAGTGCGAACTCGCGCGGATAAGGCGTTTCATTCAAAATAGGCTCCCACATCAGCACACTGGGATGATTGCGGTCCCGGCGTATCATCTCACGTGTATTCCGATGTACCAGCTTTGCGAACTCCGGATTTTTATTCCAATATTGCCATCCCGGAGTAGCCACAATAACAAACAGCCCCATTTCGTCGCAAGCATCCATGAATGCCGGATCTTGCGGATAATGAGCTACACGGATAATGGTACATCCTGCATCACGCAAGCGTTTGGCATCCCTCCATTGCTGGCTGTTGGGCAGCGCATTACCCACGTATGCAAAATCCTGATGACGGTTCGCGCCGACCAATTGACCAAAAGGCTTGCCATTCAACCAAAAGCCATCCTTACCTTTAAATTCCGCTTTGCGGATCCCCACACGTGTCACTCCCCCATCCAACACTTCATGTCCGGCTTTGACACGAGATTGTATCCTATACAAATAAGGCGAGTCAGGAGACCATAACTTAGGATTGCGAACTGCAAACTGTTGCCGCACCGTCTTCGATTCCCCTGCTTGCAGCTTCACCTGTTGCGAAACCCGTTTTACGGGAACATCGCCGGCATCCGCCAAAACCGTCTCCACGGCTACGGTACGCGTCTGCTTTCCACTGTTATGCACTTCCGTATCCACGTACACTTCCGCTTTTTTCCCGCTTATATTGTCAAAATGCACAAAAACTCCGCCTCCGGCCACCTTATCGGCCTCCAAGGCATCTGTAATAGCTACACTTGATTTTCCTATCATCCACACATCCCGGTAAATTCCTCCATGATAAGCGAAATCCAAGGTATATTGACGTTTTCCCGGAGGAAAATTCTTATCATCACTATTATCCGTCATCACTGCCAGCAAGCAACTGTCTCCGGGCTGTACCCCCTGTTCCGTCAGTTGCACAGTGAAAGGAAGGTATCCTCCCAAGTGCTCTTGCACCCTCTTGCCATTTAAATAAATCACCTGTTTTCCCATAGCTCCCTCAAAATGAAGCGACACCTCTTTTCCTTTCATATCTTGAGGAATCACAAAATGTTTCCGGTACCATGCCACACCCTGATAGTTACGGCAACCGCTTGCCTCGGCAGGCATCAGTTCCACAGTATGCGGAGCAGACACTACTTGCCAAGATGTATCATCAAAACGTACGGCTTCCGCGCCTTTTATGTCTCCACGATGAAAGCGCCATCCGGGATTGAAATTATATACTATTCTTCCGCTACCGGATAAAGGGATGAATCCGGCTACAGAGGTCTCCATTTGAGCTTGTGCCAACACAGGCAACAGGCACACAAGTAAAATAAACAGTTTCTTCATAATTATTACACTATCTGGGAAAAGAGACGGACCGGCTGTCCGTTTGTACCCGTTCCCTTTGAAAAAAGGTCTTGTTGTTTTTGAAAAAGATCCAGACATTTTAAAAAAAGGTCCTGATGTTTGGCGTCAAAGACAAGGTTCTTTTAAAAAAACGTCAAGGTCTTTTTATACAAAGAACAGGTCTTTGGAAGGGAATGACAAGGTCTTTTCACAAGGCCTTCCAAGGCTCAAGGCTCAAAGGCTCACCTAAGCGGTATTTAAGCCCAAAACAAGCTTCAAGAAACCCATACATACACTGATTTTCAATTTATTACAATAAAAAGAAGAAAACAAGACTATATTCTGAAAAATAAATGAATAATATAATGACACCCAGGCACACACGGATACATCCGACATTTACCGGAAAGCAAAATGTATAAATAAAAGAAATTTCTATTGACATCATCACTTGGTCATTCCGGGCATCGTGAAAAATCCGGAAGCACCCCATATCCATTGATCCGGCCTATTATGAATCAAACCCGGCAAAAAAACAAGCCTGGTCAAACCAAACACAAATTCCATAAAACGACAGACAAAGTCAAGACAATCCTGAACTTCCCAAAGACCAAAGAATAATATTCAATCCGCACGTCTTGTTTTAGTAAACAATCTGTAAAACAAACATTTACACATCTACCAAGGTTTAAAATACCGCATAAGTGAGCCTTGAGCCTTGTGAGCCCTGGAAACGCATCGGACCGACTCTTTTTCTTTGCAGAAATACACCCGATTTATACGATAAACCCATACCTTTTTTATACCTTTGCCCCCCAAAAGAAAACAACAAACATGGAACTATTCAATAAAATGATTGCCGCAGCCCTGAAGGTTTCCGTACATCAAGTAGACAATACATTATCTCTACTGGGCGGGGGAGCTACCATCCCTTTCATAAGCCGATACCGGAAAGAGGCAACCGGAGGGCTGGACGAAGTACAAATAGGCGAAATTAAAGACAGAAATGACAAGTTGTGTGAACTGGCCAAACGAAAAGAAACCATTCTTTCTACCATAGAAGAACAAGGCAAACTAACAGAAGAATTGTGCAAACGCATTGAACAAAGTTGGGATGCCACCGAAGTGGAAGACATATATCTGCCTTATAAGCCGAAACGTAAGACCCGCGCCGAAGCGGCACGGCAAAAAGGACTGGAACCGCTTGCCACCTTACTGTTATTGCAACGCGAAAACCATCTGGACAGCCGTCTTCCCGCTTTTGTGAAAGGAGATGTGAAAGACGAAGAGGATGCACTGAAAGGCGCGCGCGACATCATAGCCGAACAAGTGAGCGAGGACGAGCGTGCCCGCAACCAACTGCGCAACCAATTTTCCCGACAAGCCGTCATCACCTCCAAAGTGGTGAAAGGCAAAGAGGAAGAAGCCGCCAAATACCGCGATTATTTCGATTTCAGCGAACCTTTGAAACGCTGTTCCTCCCACCGTCTGCTGGCTATCCGCCGGGGAGAGTCGGAAGGCCTGTTGAAAGTAAGTATAAGCCCCGATGACGAAGAGTGCGCCGGACGGCTGGAACAAATGTATGTCCGTGGCAACAATGAATGCAGCCGCCAGGTAGGCGAGGCAGTACGTGATGCGTACAAGCGGCTTCTGAAGCCTTCCATCGAAACCGAATTTTCAGCCTTGAGCAAGGAGAAAGCCGACGAGGAGGCAATCCGCGTCTTCGCCGGAAACCTGAGACAGCTTCTGCTGGCTCCCCCTTTAGGACAGAAACGGGTCATGGGAGTTGATCCCGGCTACCGTACCGGATGTAAAATAGTCTGTCTGGATGCCCAAGGCTCTTTGCTGCACAATGAAACCATTTATCCGCATCCGCCCAAGAGTGAATACTCACAGGCAGCCCGCAGCATCGTGAAATTGGTAGAACAATATCAGATAGAGGCAATCGCCATAGGTAATGGCACCGCCAGCCGTGAGACAGAACAATTCATCACTTCACAACGCTATGACCGTGAATTGCAAGTATTTGTAGTAAGCGAGGACGGAGCATCCATTTACTCGGCCTCGAAAACCGCCCGAGACGAGTTCCCTGAATACGACGTGACCGTGCGTGGAGCCGTATCCATAGGCCGCCGGTTGATGGATCCGCTGGCCGAACTGGTGAAAATAGACGCCAAATCTATCGGAGTGGGACAATACCAGCATGATGTGGACCAGACTTTATTGAAGAAATCATTGGACCAGACGGTGGAAAGTTGTGTGAACCTGGTAGGTGTGAACCTCAATACCGCCAGCCGTCATCTGCTGACTTATATATCGGGGCTAGGTCCTGCCTTGGCTCAAAACATTGTGGATTACCGCACCGAGAACGGGCCTTTCAGTTCACGCAAGGAGTTATTGAAAGTACCCCGGATGGGAGCGAAAGCGTTTGAACAATGCGCAGGGTTCCTGCGTATCCCACAAGCGAAGAATCCGCTGGACAACTCGGCCGTGCATCCCGAAAGCTATCCCATAGTGGAGCAGATAGCCAAAGACCTGAGCTGCACCGTGGACGAACTGATAAAGAGCAAAGAACTACGCAGCCGGATTGATATCAAGAAGTATGTCACCCCTACAGTGGGGCTTCCCACCCTGACAGACATCATACAGGAATTGGACAAGCCGGGACGCGACCCACGGCAACAAATCCAAGTTTTTGAATTTGACAAGAATGTAAAGACCATAGAGGATTTGACTGAAGGAATGGAACTGCCCGGCATTGTGAACAATATTACCAACTTCGGTTGCTTTGTAGATATAGGAATCAAAGAGAAGGGTCTGGTGCACGTATCACAACTGGCCGACAAATTTGTGAGCGACCCCACCACCGTAGTCAGCATCCATCAGCATGTACGGGTGAAAGTGATGAGCATAGACCTAGAGCGCAAGCGCATCCAGCTCACTATGAAAGGATTGAATCAATAATTGCAACAAGGTAAAAAAGAATATGGAAGAAGATATAGAAACCTGCGGCTGGTTCGTTTTTTATAAGGATCAGCTGCTGATAGAGAAAAAGAACGGAATGTACACCATACCTTTCGGAACAGAGCCTCCCATGCCTGTTCCGGTGGGAAGCACTATCCACACCATCGGAGAGATAGAGGGACACACTGCCAAAACTTTCTCCGTACACGCCCCGGTGCCCGGCTGCGAAAATGACCGCCACCTGATGATGGATCTCCGGAGTTCATACGACGTATTGCCTTGGGAAGAGTACAATGTGGGTGGCAAAGCCTTCCAGATACTGAATTGGGACAAGAACAGCCGCTATTGCCCCATGTGCGGCGTGCCTACCGTACAGATTTCTCCAATTGCTAAAAAATGCCCCCAATGTCGTCAGGAAATTTATCCGCGCATCTCTCCTGCCATCATTGTATTGATACGCCGGGGAGACAGCATACTGCTGGTCCACGCCCGCAACTTCCGGGGAACTTTCAACGGTTTGGTAGCCGGCTTTCTTGAACCGGGCGAGACTTTGGAGGAGTGTGTGTACCGCGAGGTACTGGAAGAAACAGGACTCCATATCAAAAACCTGAAATATTTCGGCAGCCAGCCGTGGCCTTATCCCAGCGGAATCATGATAGGCTTCACCGCCGATTATGAAAGCGGAAACATCAAATTACAACAAGAAGAACTGAATGCCGGCGCTTTCTATACCAAAGACAATTTGCCAGAGATACCCAAAAAGCTGAGTCTGGCAAGAAAATTGATTGATGCGTGGCTGGAGGAAAAGAATCATTTATAGAACGAGATGAGTCATGTTCCATCCATAAATACCTATTTATCGCTTGCAGAACTTAAAAATGTACTATCTTTGCAATATGGAATGGTTAAATAGCTTATTTTTTGAACACACGCCTTTACAGGCGGTTGTAATCCTCTCGATTATCATTGCTGTGGGGCTCGGTTTAGGTAAGATCCACCTGTTTGGCATTTCATTGGGAGTTACCTTCGTCTTTTTTGCCGGTATTCTGGCCGGACACTTGGGATTCTCAATCGACTCGAATATGCTGAATTACGCCGAGAGTTTCGGTCTTGTGCTTTTTGTATACGAACTAGGATTGCAGGTAGGTCCCGGCTTTTTCAGTTCATTCCGTAAAGGCGGTGTACAGCTCAATATGCTGGGCATGGGCGTTATTCTGACAGGTACGGTCATGACGGTGCTTTTCAGCAAACTGGGAGACATACCGATGAGCGATATGGTAGGCATCCTTTGTGGAGCCACCACCAATACTCCCGCTTTGGGGGCCGCCCAACAGACTTTAAAACAAATGGGGGAACCCGCCAGTGGCGCAGCGTTAAGTTGCGCCGTAACCTATCCGCTGGGAGTGGTAGGGGTTATTCTGGCCATGTTGCTGGTACGCAAATTATTTGTTCGTCCCTCAGATATCGACATTCACGAACACGAGGACACCAATCAGACATTCATAGCCACCTTCAAAGTGCACAATCCCGCCATTTTCAATAAAAGCATAAAAGAAGTAGCTTTATTAAGCTATCCTAAATTTGTTATCTCCCGTTTATGGCGGGAAGGCACGGTAAGTATCCCCACTTCAGAAAAAATCCTGAAAGAGAATGACCGTCTGCTGGTTATCACCACCGAAAAGGACGCTCCCTCGCTCACGATTCTTTTCGGCGAACAGGAAAGCCAGGATTGGAATAAAGAAGACATCGACTGGAATGCCATAGACAGCCAATTGATTTCCAAACATATCGTTATCAGCCGCCCCGAAATAAACGGGAAAAAACTAGGCTCTTTACGTCTGCGCAACAGCTATGGCATCAACATCAGCCGTGTGATGCGCAGCGGGGTACAACTACTTGCCACACCGGGGCTGATCCTCCAACTGGGCGACCGGCTGACCGTGGTGGGAGAAGCCAAAGCCATAGAGAATGTGGAAAAAGTATTAGGCAATGCGGTTAAAACGCTGAAGGATCCTAATCTTGCCGCCATTTTTATAGGTATTGTACTGGGATTGATACTAGGCTCCATCCCTATCGCCATCCCCGGCATCAGCACTCCCGTTAAATTAGGCCTGGCAGGCGGACCTATCGTAGTAGGAATTCTTATCGGATGCTTTGGTCCCCGTTTCCACCTCATCACTTATACCACCCGGAGTGCCAACCTGATGCTGCGCGGTATCGGGTTATCCCTCTATCTGGCTTGCCTGGGACTAGATGCAGGTGCACATTTCTTCGAGACAGTGATGCGCCCCGAAGGAGCCATCTGGATAGCTATAGGCTTCGCCATCACCTTTATCCCGGTAGTCATCATGGCATTAGTGGCCCTCCGCATGACCCGCCTCGACTTCGGAAGCACCTGTGGTATGCTGTGTGGAAGCATGGCAAACCCTATGGCATTGAACTATGCCAATGACACGTTACCCGGTGATAATCCGGCGGTGAGTTATGCCACCGTATATCCGCTGTCCATGTTCAGCCGGGTCATTATAGCCCAATTAATACTCATGTTTTTTATATAATTTCCAGCCATGAACGCTTATAATTCAATCACCCCGGAAACCATACAGAAAGATATGCGATACTTGCAACTGCTGTCGCATAGTTTCCCCACTATAGCCGATGCCAGTACGGAAATAATCAACCTGGAAGCTATTCTGAATCTGCCTAAAGGTACAGAACATTTCCTTGCCGACCTGCACGGAGAGTACGAGGCATTCCAGCATGTATTGCGGAATGCTTCCGGGGCCATTAAAAGAAAAGTAAATGAAATATTCGGGAATACCCTGCGCGAGAACGAAAAAAAAGAACTATGTACGCTGATTTATTATCCGGAACAAAAACTGGATCTGGTAAAAGCAGTGGAAACGGACCTGGACGACTGGTATGTCATCACGTTGAACCAGTTGGTACGTGTATGCCAGAATGTATCCTCCAAATACACCCGTTCCAAAGTGCGGAAATCACTTCCCAAAGAATTCTCGTATATCATTCAGGAATTGTTGCACGAAAACTCAATGGTTCCCAACAAGCAGGCGTATATTAACGTCATCATCAGCACCATCATTTCTACCCGCCGCGCCGATGACTTTATCATTGCTTTATGCAACCTCATCCAACGGCTCACCATAGACACACTGCATGTGCTGGGTGATATATTCGACCGTGGTCCCGCCCCCCACCGCATTATGGACATATTATGCGATTATCATAATTTCGATGTACAATGGGGAAACCATGACATTTTATGGATGGGAGCCGCAGCCGGCAACGACTGCTGTATGGCAAACGTGCTACGCCTGGCCATGCGTTATGGCAACCTTGCCGCCTTGGAGGATGGATATGGCATCAACCTTCTGCCCTTGGCCACCTTTGCCATGGAAACATACGCAGACGATCCCTGCACCCTATTCGGACCGAAAGTAGAGAAAGAAGACTGTACTTACAATGCCAAGACACTGCGCATGATAGGCCAGATGCACAAAGCAATCAGTGTTATCCAGTTCAAGCTGGAAGCAGAGATTATCAGGCGCCGCCCCGATTTCGAGATGGACGACCGTATGCTGCTACACCGTATAGATTTTGAGCGTAAGACTATCACAATGCCCAATGGAAAAGAATATGAACTGAAAGACAGCTTTCTTCCTACGGTAAATCCTGCCGATCCTTATAAGCTGACAGACGAAGAACGGGAGATTATGAACAAACTCCATCGTTCGTTTGTCAGCAGTGAGAAATTGAAAAAACATATCCGCTGCCTGTTCCGTTACGGATGTATGTACACGGTGAGCAACTCAAATCTGCTGTTCCACGCCTCCATACCCCTGAATGCCGACGGTACGCTGAAAGATGTGTCCATAGCCGGAAAAATGTACAAAGGAAAAGCCTTGCTGGAAAAGGTAGGGCACTTGATCCGTACCGCCTTCTTCGCTGAGGAAGACAACGAGGACAGACCCTTTGCCGTAGACTATGTATGGTACTTGTGGTGTGGCAAAGACTCCCCTGCTTTCGACAAAGACAAAATGGCTACTTTTGAACGTTACTTTTTAAAAGAGAAAGAGTTACACAAGGAAGTAAAAGGTCACTATTACAGCCTGCGCAATGAAGAAAAAGTATGTGATATGCTGCTGGACGAGTTCGGAGTGATAGGAACACACCGCCATATCATCAACGGACATGTACCCGTAAAAACCATCCAAGGTGAGAATCCGATAAAAGCAAACGGCAAGATGATGGTCATAGACGGAGGATTCTCTAAAGCGTATCATTCGGAAACCGGAATTGCCGGATATACACTGGTATACCATTCGCGCGGATTCCAACTGGTACAGCACGAACCGTTCACCTCAATGCAAAAAGCCATTGAAGAAGGGCAGGATATCAAATCGAGCACCCAGATAGTAGAAATGAGCACCCAACGCATGATGGTAAAGGACACTGACAAAGGACGGGAACTGGTGACACAGATTAACGATTTAAAGAAATTGCTGGTGGCTTACCGGACAGGACTTATCAAGGAGAAATCTATATAAAAGATTATCCGCAATCATACCACCGGATAATAAAGAAGATTTATTGCCCTATGATTGCGGATACAAAAATTAAAGCCCGTATCAGACTCACGTCTACCGGGCTTTTGGATTACCGAACAAAAATATCGTTATACAATTTTGTTCATCGCCGAATCGGGAAAAACCACCGTCGGCTTGAACGATTTAGCTTCCTCAAAATCCATCATGGCGTATGACATGATAATCACAATGTCACCCACCTGTACCTTCCTGGCAGCAGCCCCATTCAGACAAATACATCCCGAACCGCGCTCACCCTTAATAATATAAGTTTCAAACCTCTCGCCGTTATTATTATCCACAATGTGCACTTTCTCACCGGCAATCATGTTGGCGGCATCCATCAAGTCCTCGTCAATCGTAATACTACCCATGTAGTTCAAATTGGCTTCCGTTACACGGACACAATGCAGTTTCGATTTTAATACCTCAATCATCATAATTCTAATGGTTAACGATCACTATCCCTTATATTTTATATTATCTATCAAACGTACCTCTCCGCAAAATACCGTAATGCAACCTACTGCATAATCCGTATCTTCCCAATCCGTTATTTTCTGAAGCGTAGTGCCATCTACTATTTCAAAATATTCCAAACGCAAACCCGGAGCGGCAGCAATCGCATCCTCTACAAACTTCTGAGTCTCAGCGACCGGATGAGATTTTGCAAAAGTACAACTTTTAAATAAAGTTTGCGAAATATTCAGCGCATACTCTCTTTCCACCGCAGAAAGCCGTGCATTGCGGCTACTCAATGCCAGCCCGTCTTCCTCACGCACAATAGGACAACCTACAATTTCCAGTCCGTTGAACCCTATCTGTTTCACCATTTCACGAATAATAGCCAATTGCTGGAAGTCTTTCTCGCCGAAATAAGCACGGGTAGGGTTTACAATCATAAACAGCTTGCTCACTATCTGGCATACTCCATTAAAATGTCCTGGACGGAAACGGCCTTCCATCACTGTGTCCAGCGGCGCATAACTGAACTGCCGGGTATCAGGCTCAGGATAAATCTCTTCTACAGACGGAGCAAAAACAAAAGCCGCTCCTACTTTTTCCAACAATTCACAATCGGCATCCAATGTACGCGGATATTTTGCCAAGTCATTTTTGTCGTTAAACTGGGTAGGATTTACAAAATCACTTACCACCACTACATCATTTTCTGCAACAGCACGTTTCACCAACGAAGCGTGTCCGGCATGGAGTGCACCCATTGTAGGCACCAGACCTATTGTCTTTCCCTCACTGCGCAGGGCATCCAGCTCTGACTGAAGCTCTTTGATTGTTTGAACTAACTTCATCTTTTTATCTCTTTTGTTTGAGTAGTTTCATTTAAAACGGCTGCAAAGTAAACCATTATTTGGGAGATAACGAAGAAAAAAAGAATTTTAATTAATGATGAGTGGTTAGTAATAAGTGGTTAATACCTTGCAGATATGACGCAATAAGCCCTCTTCAGCTACCGGCCAGCCACTTGTTCTTTCCCATTTTTCACCTAATTCCGCAAGGCATTGACCATTAACCGCCAATCACTAACCTCTAATTACCAGCCACTTAACATATCATAAGGAATTATTATTCCTCGTTTCTTGCCACTCTCATCTATTTTTTTTATATCTTTGCAAAATGATTATGAGCAACAAAAAGTTAAGATGAAGGCAAATAAAGTTTTATTTATTACACAAGAGATTACCCCTTACGTTCCCGAATCCGAAATGGCAAACATGGGAAGATTTCTTCCTCAGGCTATTCAGGAAAAAGGCAGAGAAATCAGAACTTTTATGCCAAAATGGGGCAATGTCAATGAGCGCAGAAACCAATTACACGAAGTCATCCGCCTGTCCGGCATGAATTTAATCATAGACGATACGGACCATCCGCTGATTATCAAGGTAGCATCTATCCAAGCTGCACGTATGCAGGTTTACTTCATTGACAATGACGACTATTTCCAGCACCGCCAAATGGTAGCTGACGAAAATGGTGTAGAATACAAAGACAATGACGAACGTGCTATTTTTTATGCACGCGGCGTATTGGAAACGGTAAAGAAATTACGCTGGTGTCCGGACATTATCCATTGTCAAGGGTGGATGAGTGCATTTGTGCCCCTTTATATTAAGAAGGCTTATCAAGATGAGCCGTCATTCAGAGACTCCAAAGTAGTATTTTCGGTGTTTGAGGATGAATTCAAATCGAACTGCGAAGGTAATCTGACTGAAAAACTCATGCTGAAAGGCATTGAAAAGAATGATGTGGAAAGCATCGTCAAATCTCCGGCAAATTACGAGGAACTGTGCAAACTGGCCATTGCCTACTCTGATGGTGTAATACAAAACAGCGAGAAAGTGAATGAGAATGTCATGAAGTTCGCCCGTGAATCGGGTGTGCCTGTGCTCGACTATCAGCCTGCCGATACCTATGTAGATGCTTTCAATGAGTTCTATGACAAAGTATGGGAGTTTGAAAAGAAATAACTCACTAAGAATAATAAAGATGAAAATCAAATACTTATGCGCATTGTTGTTGGCAGCACTGATTTATAGTTGCGATGATTCAACAACCGGCATCGGGACCGATCTTATCCCCGGTGGAGATAAGATTCCGGCAAATACAGACAGTTATGAGTTTACCACCAAATCTCTGTTGGCCGACTCCGTTTATGCACGTACCAGTACTGCATATTTAGGACGATATACCGATGAGCAATTTGGAGAATTTACTGCCGATTTTATAGCACAGTTCACCTGTATGGACAACTTCAAATTTGAAGAAAATATAACAGATATCACAGGTCTTAGTCTATTTTTACAATATTCTACTTTTTTCGGTGATTCTTTAAACGGTATGCGTTTACAAGTTGATACGCTAAACAAGGTTATTGCAGAAAAAGACATAAACACTTTTTATACAAGTGTAAATCCTTCGGATTATTATAATAAACAAGCTAAACCTATCGCCTTAAAAGCATATTCTGCCGTTGGTCCTTCTGCAATGGACGACACTTACTCTGGCACTAGGGTAATAACCCAAGCTGTCAAATTACCTAAAGAATTAGGAGAATTCATGTATAACAAGTACAAAGAAGACAAAAATTATTATAAAGACGCTAGTGCTTTTATCAAAAATGTATTAAAAGGTATTTACGTACAATCCACTCATGGAGATGGTACTATTTTGTATATAAACAATATAACGCTTCGCCTATATTATGACCTCATGCTGGAAAGTTCTTCAGGAAAAAAAGATTCCCTATCCTCTAGATTTTATGATTTTGCCGCAACCAAGGAAGTAATACAAGCCAACCACTTTAAGAATGACAACAGACTTAATGACTTAGTTGAAAATCCCAATCGTACTTATATAAAAAGCCCTGCAGGTATTTTCACCGAAGCAATTTTCCCCATTGCAGAAATTTACAGCGAGCACAAAAATGACACTCTAAACGGTGTGAATGTATCATTTACCCGTTATAACGAAGAGGAGTCCAAATATCCAATGAATATACCTCAATATGTATTGATGGTTAGAAAACAGGATATGTTCTCATTTTTTGAGGAAAACAAGATCACTGATAACAAAACATCTTTTTTAAGTCAATATAGCAGTAGTAATAATACATACACTTTTACTAACATTGCCCCTTTAATTACTTATTGTATTGAAGAGCGGAAAAGAGAGATAATAGCATCAGGAGGAAATCCTAATAAAGAGGAAGACTGGAAGAAATGGGAGTCCGAGAATCCAGATTGGAATAAAGTTGTATTAATTCCTGTTAAAGTAGAAAGTAACTCAAACAATGAAGTGGTTGCTATATCCAATAGTTTAGACATGGAAAGTGCGGCACTAAAAGGAGGCACAAACGAAAAAAACAAATTAAAGATGCAAATTTTCTATACAACATTTTAAGAATGAAAACATTATAATTAACAATAAGAGTAAATGCCATTATTTTCGCAAATAATGGCATTTACTCTTCAAACATATACAATTTTCGGAAAGTTCCATCTCATCAAGACAACACATATAAATCTTATTATTTTGTCTTCTCCAAAAGGAAGCTTGTTTTCATAAAAAAAAGAATCAAAATTATTTTATTTTCTACAATAAAATCCATATATTTGAAAGTGCTTATTTATTAACCAATAAAAAATAATAGTTATGAAAAATTTAGCAAGCTTTTTATTGAGCGTGATGCTCATATGCTTTAGTGCATGTAGCAACAATGATGATTTAGTGGAAGTTAGACAACAAGTCACACCACTTAAAAATTTAGCCCGATCTACCACATTTAATTACCAAGGAAAAAATTACACCTCGGAATTCAATTACACAAATGATTCTTCTATTGTTTACATAGACAAAGAAGTTCAAAAAACGGCAGAAAAACTTGATCAAAACCCTATCCTTGTTACATTTTTCAATGCCGGAATAATTACTTACTATGATAACGAAAGTGAATTTAACAAAACACTAAACATTAACACAAAAACAACAAGAGCAAGTAGACTTGCAGCCGAAGCTACATTTTATAAAGATACAAATTACAACGGAGCTGAATTAAAAATAGGCGCAGGTAATTATCCTGATTTAAATAGCTATAGCTTTGATAATTGTATTAGTTCTTTCAAAGCATCAACAACCAGTCCCGGTTTTCCAACCTCAGCAGTAACAGTAAGATTATATGCAGACAAAAATTATGGTGGGCGTACATATGCATTCTTAATAGCAGACGGTCCCGGATGGAATAACACCTATACTAAAGATGTTCCTAATTTAGGAGATTATGGTCTTAATGACAATGTTTCTTCCGTCAAAATAGGCTATTAATAAGAAGCACTAAAAACGCAAAAAGGAAAGAAAATAAAACCATAATTAATATATGAATTATTAGGAATATTCAGTAAATCATATAAAATTAGCCAACTAATTCATACTTACAGTATTGCGAATTAGTTGGCTTTTTTGTATCTTTAAATATTCCCCCAAAAATACGGTTTGACGGCCAAGACGGGGGGGGGGAAATATCCCAATTAAGATATGGCGAAGATACAAAAGATTTCAGAAATTCATCCTACTTTGGGTTTTACAGAATTCGATATTCTGGAAAAATATCGTAAGAGTTTTCATGAGAGTAAACTTGGCAGCCTTCATTCGGTGTTTCCGTTTGAGAGCATAGCTAAAGAGATAGGCCTTTCACAATCTCACTTGGGGTGGAGGAACAGTTTCAGTCCTTCCGCAAAGATAGCCCTTATGGTACTGAAGGCTTAGCTTACACCGGATTCTCTGATAGGTTACTGGTAGAACATCTTAACGGAAACATACACTATCAGTTGTTCTGTGGTATCATGATAGCCCCGTCCTGCCCTATAACGAACTACAAGATAATCAGTGCTGTCCGTAATGAGATTGCATCCCGTCTTGACATTGACTTCCTTCAGGGAATCCTTGCCTCACACTGGAAGCCTTATCTTGAGAACCTTCACGTGTGTATGACCGATATCACATGTTATGAAAGTCATATGCGTTTTCCTACGGACATGAAGCTCCTTTGGGAAAGGATCGAATGGCTCTATCGGCATATCTGCCAGCATTGTAGAGATCTTGGTATAAGACGTCCCCGTAACAAATATACGGATATTGCGGTATCCTATCTGTCCTATTGCAAGAAAAGAAAGAGGAAGGTCTCAAGGACAAGGATGCTGAAATGTCGCATGATTAGACTCCTGGAAAAACTCATCATACAACGGGATGACATTCACAGAGAATACGGCTCTTCACTCACATATACACAGGATTATCAGAAACGGCTTTCCATAATCAGAAAGGTTCTTGTACAGGAAAAGGAACTCTTTGAAGGTAGGAAAATCAGTGACCGTATTGTCTGTATTGACCGTTATTACGTACGCCCTATCGTAAGGGGCAAGGAGACAAAATCTGTCGAGTTCGGTGCAAAGGTTAATAATATACAGATAGACGGAATCTCGTTTATTGAGACATCTCTTTCAAGGCATTCAATGAGGGCATACGTCTAAAAGATTGTATCCGTATACATCAGAAGTTGATGAATGTAAGGGTAAGGTGTGTGGCTACCGATTCCATATACGCCAATAATGCCAACAGGAAGTTCTGTACAAAATATGGAATATCCACATCCTTTGTGCGCAAGGGAAGAGCGGCAAAAAATGAGCCTTTGAGGAAGGTGCTTAGAAGTGAACTCTCAAAAGAAAGGGCCACCCGGCTTGAAGGGAGCTTCGGTACTCAAAAGCAACATTACTCGCTCGCAAGGATAAAGGCACGGAACAGGAAGACGGAAATCCTGTGGATTTTCTTCGGAATACATACGGCAAATGCCATACTGATGATTGAAAAGATCAGGAACAGAACGGTGAAAGCAGCATGATATGAGTTTACTGAAAGAATCAGAAGAGGTCATCAAACTTCTTCCGGAACTTCATAGCTTGCCCGATAAGAGTATATTAGAATATAGAGAAAAATGACAATAAAAATGGCATATGAAGTGATTATACTCTATCATCTTCATATGCCATTGTATTTTACAGGGACATTTACTGAATATCTCCCTTTCACGGACCCTACCGGCTTATTTATGTTTATGAGAATCTCCTATTCTCTAGAAAGGCAAATCATCCTTCTCGTCTGTCGCGGCAAAGTCTACCGGCGCAGCGGGAGCAGCATTCATGGGAGGAAACGGAGCATCCGGCGCAACAGGTCCCTGGGCACCCACACGCTCTACTTTCCACGCACGGATACTGTTGAACCAACGCCCATTCCACTCGCGGGCATCCACATCAAAAAACACATTCAATTCTTCACCTGCCTGAATATTAAATTGCGCTATCTTATCTGCTCCAAATACGTCAAAACACATTTTTTTAGGATATTGATCATGCGTTTCAATTACGTATTCTTGTACTTTCCATTCATTTCCTGTCTTTGAAACTCCTCCTCTCGGTTCGAGGACTGCTATTACTTTTCCTGCTAATTCCATATTACGTTATTTAAATTCGCCACGAAAGTACACTTTTCCTTGCGAGTAAACTAATTTTTTCGCCATTTTTTGCGCTTGAACCATAATCTTTTCGTAACTTTGGCAGTTAAATGAATGTAGAGATATAGAATATAAATATAATAATATAAAACTATGAAGTTCATCGTTTCAAGTACTGGATTATTCAGTCATTTACAAGCTATTAGCCGAGTTATCAACTCTAAAAATTCGTTACCTATTCTTGATTGTTTTTTGATGGAACTAACTGACGGAACGCTGTCTCTCACTGCTTCTGACAGCGAAACGACCCTGTCCACTTCACTGGAAGTAAATGAAAGTGACGGTGACGGACGCTTTGCCGTTTCTTCAAAAACCATACTCGAAGCCCTGAAAGAAATACCCGAACAACCACTTACTTTCCTGGTAAATACTGAAAACCTGGAAATCACCGTACAATATCAGAATGGTAAATACAGCCTGATGGGACAAAATGCCGACGAATATCCACAAGCTCCCGCATTAGGCGCAAATGCGGTACACGTAACGATGGGCGCTCCGGTGATGCTGGCTGGTATCAACCGTTCTTTATTCGCTACTGCCGATGATGAGTTACGTCCGGTAATGAATGGTATTTATTTTGATATCACTACCGAAGACATCACTTTCGTAGCCTCAGACGGGCACAAATTAGTACGCAATAAAACATTTGTGGCACATGGCGATGAAAAAGCCGCTTTCATTCTGCCCAAGAAGCCGGCAACCCTGTTGAAGAACCTGTTACCGAAAGAACAAGGAGATGTGCAAATTGATTTTGACGACCGTAACGCTACGTTTACATTAGAAAACTACAGTATGATATGCCGTCTTATCGAAGGACGCTATCCAAACTATAACTCAGTAATTCCGCAGGATAATCCTCACAAGGCCACCATTGACCGCATGACGCTGATCAGTGCGCTCCGCCGTGTATCTGTATTCTCATCACAAGCAAGCAGTTTGATAAAACTCCGCCTCAGTGAAAATCAGATCCAGATCTCCGCACAAGACATTGATTTCTCCACCTCAGCAGAAGAAACACTGACTTGCCAATATACAGGAAGTCCCATGAGCATCGGCTTTAAATCAACATTCCTGATTGATATTTTAAACAATATCTCAGCACAGGAAATACTTTTCGAACTGGCTGATCCTTCACGTGCGGGCGTTATTGTCCCTGTAGAGCAGGAAGAGAACGAAGACCTGCTGATGCTGCTGATGCCTATGATGCTGAACGACTAAAAACGACACGCCACCATGTGGTGGAAAAACAATATATAATACAAGCTGAAAATGAAATTGAACTTGAAGAATCCTATTGTTTTTTTCGATTTGGAAACAACGGGAACAAATATAAACACAGACAGAATAGTGGAAATATGCTATCTGAAGGTGTATCCAAACGGCAACGAAGAAACGAAGACCATGCGTATCAATCCGGAAATGCACATTCCCGAACAATCCTCTGCTATCCACGGTATTTATGACGCAGATGTGGCAGACTGCCCTACCTTCAAGGAAGTGGCAAAAGAGATAGCCCGGGACATTGAGGGATGTGACCTGGCCGGTTTCAATTCCAATCGTTTCGACATTCCGGTTTTGGCTGAGGAGTTCCTGCGCGCAGGAGTAGACATTGACATGATGAAACGAAAATTCATTGACGTGCAGGTAATTTATCACAAACTGGAACAGCGTACCCTGTCTGCCGCCTATAAATTCTATTGCGGCAAGAATCTGGAAGATGCCCATACAGCCGAAGCCGACACACGCGCCACATACGAAGTACTGAAATCCCAATTGGACCGCTATCCGGAAGAACTGCAAAATGATATGGCATTTCTAGCCGAATACTCAAGTTTCAACAAGAATGTAGATTTCGCCGGACGCATTGTTTATGATGACAAAGGCGTGGAAGTATTTAATTTTGGGAAATACAAAGGAATGTCTGTCAGCGAAGTGTTACAAAAAGATCCGGGCTACTACAGCTGGATACTGAACGGTGATTTTACGCTGAACACGAAAAACGTACTGACAAAAATCAGACTACGTGAATCGGGAATGATGAAATGAGTATGAAAGGAAAAAAAATCGTACTAGGTATAACCGGAAGTATAGCCGCCTATAAAGCGGCTATACTCATTCGCGGACTTATTAAGAAAGGAGCGGAAGTACAAGTTGTGATTACCCCCGCAGGCAAAGAATTCATCACACCTATCACTTTATCTGCATTAACAAGTAAACCTGTTATCAGCGAGTTTTTTGCTCAACGTGACGGAACATGGAACAGTCACGTTGATTTGGGACTATGGGCGGATGCCATGATTATCGCTCCGGCTACCGCATCCACTATTGGTAAAATGGCCAACGGAATAGCGGACAATATGCTGATCACGACTTATCTGTCAATGAAAGCTCCCGTATTCGTAGCTCCGGCAATGGATCTGGATATGTTCGCACACCCTTCCACCCGGAAGAATCTGGACACGCTCCGTTCTTACGGAAATCACATTATAGAACCGGCAGAAGGGGAGCTAGCAAGCCATCTGGTAGGAAAAGGCAGAATGGAAGAACCGGAAAAAATAGTGGAAATACTGGAAGCTTTCTTTGCCAAACAACAAGACATGGCCGGAAAGAAAGTAGTCATTACCGCCGGTCCAACTTACGAAAAAATAGATCCGGTACGCTTTATCGGCAATTATTCTTCAGGAAAAATGGGATTCGCACTTGCCGAAGAATGCGCTTCACGTGGAGCGGAAGTATCACTAATCAGCGGACCGGTAACGATTCAGGCCCATCACCCTAACATCCGCCGCATAGATGTGGAAAGTGCTGGAGAAATGTACGAAGCCGCCATCCGCGAGTTTCCTACAGCTTCGGCTGGCATCCTGTGTGCGGCAGTGGCCGACTTTACCCCGGAAACCGTATCCGGTCATAAAATCAAAAGAGAGAAAGATAATCTAATACTGCAACTGAAACCCACACAAGACATTGCCGCCGCACTGGGAAGCCAGAAAAAGGACGGACAAATATTAGTGGGATTTGCTTTGGAAACAAATGATGAAACAAAAAATGCACAAGGAAAACTGGAACGTAAGAACCTTGATTTCATTGTACTGAACTCATTGAACGACCAAGGAGCAGGGTTTCGTTGTGATACCAACAAAATAACGATTATAGACCGTCAAGGAGTAACTCCTTATCCGCTGAAAAGCAAACAGGAAGTAGCAAGAGATATTATTGACAGACTGGTAAATAATAAATAATTTCTTAATTTGCCACGTTGTCAATGTGCTAATTACCATGCGGAATACAGCGCAACAAATTAGCAAATTGACAAACCAGCAAATTATTAAAAAGGAGCAAGAATATGCTGCAATCTATCTATATACAAAATTATGCATTGATTGATACATTGGATATCAGTTTCACCCCCGGTTTCTCTGTCATCACCGGAGAGACCGGCGCCGGTAAATCGATTATTCTAGGCGCTATCGGCTTGTTACTGGGACAGCGGGCCGATATCAAAGCTATCAAGAAAGGCGCCAATAAATGTATTGTAGAAGCACGTTTCAACATCTCCGCCTATCAGATGGAGCCTTTCTTTACCCAAAGAGATTTGGAATATGATCCGAATGAATGTATTATCCGCCGCGAGTTATATGCATCGGGCAAAAGCCGCGCATTCATAAACGACACGCCGGCCTCATTGGCGCAGATGAAGGAACTGGGCGAGAAACTGATAGATGTACATAGCCAGCATCAAAACCTGTTGCTCAACAGTGAGGGATTCCAATTGAATGTATTGGATATCCTGGCACAAAATGACAACGAACTTTCAGCATACAAAAATATTTATACCGAGTACAAGAACGTATGCAAACAGCTGGCCGATTTCATAACACAAGCCGAGCAAAGCCGGAAGGATGAAGATTACATCCGGTTCCAACTGGAACAGCTGGATGATGCAAACCTTCAGGAAGGAGAACAAACCGAACTGGAACAGGAAGCCGAAACTTTGAGTCATGCCGAAGAAATAAAAGCGGGCTTGTACAAAGTGGACCAAATAATGTCTTCGGAAGATGCCAGCCTGTTGTCCGCTACCAAAGAATGTATGCAAACCCTGCATAACATAGCGAGAGTGTACACACGTGCCCAGGAATGGATAGGGCGTTTAGACAGTTGTTACATAGAGCTGAAAGATCTGTCGCATGAAATAGCAGGCGCACAGGAGGAAGTGGAGTTCAACCCCACCCGTCTGGATTATGTAAATGAACGCCTGAACTTAATCTACTCTCTGCAACAGAAACATCACGTACAAACAATAGAGGAATTGATAGCTGTGCAAACCGACTACCATGAGAAGCTGAACGCCATCACTTCTTTTGACGACCGTATAGCAGAACTTACCGCCCAAAAAGAAACGCTATATGACAAAGTGATAAAGCAAGCCGCTGTGCTGACAAAGCTTCGTTCCCAATCGGGTAAGAACATTGAGAAACAGATGCAAAGCCTGCTGGTTCCTCTCGGTATGCCCAATGTGCGCTTTGTGGTGGAACTGAATCCGCGCAAGGAACCGGACAGTAAAGGGATGGACAGTGTGACATTCCTGTTTTCGGCCAACAAGAATGGAACATTACAAAATGTAGCTTCCGTAGCATCGGGCGGTGAGATTGCCCGTGTCATGCTTTCGCTGAAAGCCATGATAGCCGGAGCTGTGAAACTGCCTACTATCATCTTTGATGAAATAGACACTGGAGTTTCCGGTTCCATCGCCGAGAAAATGGCACTCATCATGCAGGAAATGGGAAAACAAAACCGTCAGGTCATCAGTATCACCCATCTGCCCCAAATTGCAGCACGCGGCATCACTCATTATAAAGTATATAAGGAAGATACGGAAACAGGCACCAACAGCTACATCCGCCGCTTGACTGATGAAGAAAGAGTAAAAGAAATAGCCAATATGCTAAGTGGAGCTACCTTGACAGAGGCAGCCCTGAACAATGCAAAGGCGCTGATAAGTGGCTAGTGCCAAGTGATTTATGGACTGTCATATTGCAGACATTAATCACTTACCACTAACCACCTGTCACTAACCATTAACCACTAATTAGACATGTTAGAAAAGAATGAAATGATTTTCGGTGTACGCGCTGTTATTGAAGCCATACAAGCCGGAAGAGAGATAGATAAAGTATTGGTGAAGAAAGATATACAGAGCGAACTGTCCAAAGAACTGTTTGCCTGTTTGAAAAATACCCTCATCCCTGTTCAGCGTGTACCCGTGGAGCGTATTAACCGTATCACCCGGAAAAACCATCAGGGAGTTGTAGCATTCATCTCCTCTGTCACCTACCAGAAAACAGAAAATCTGGTACCTTTCTTGTTTGAAGAAGGAAAAACACCCTTATTCGTCATGCTGGATGGAATTACCGATGTACGTAACTTCGGAGCCATTGCCCGTACCTGCGAATGTGCCGGTGCAGATGCCATTATTATTCCCTCGAAAAACAGTGTCAGTGTCAATGCTGACGCAATGAAAACATCCGCAGGAGCTCTGCACACTCTTCCCGTATGTCGCGAACAAAGTTTGACTAATACCATCAAGTATCTGAAAGACTGCGGATTCAAGATTGTAGCAGCTACGGAAAAAGGGGATTATGATTACACCAAAGCAAACTATAAAGACCCTGTATGTATCATTATGGGAGCCGAGGACACAGGTGTTCCCTACGAGCACCTTTCTCTGTGCGATGAATGGATCAAAATACCGTTAATGGGTAAAATAGAATCACTGAACGTATCGGTTGCCGCAGGTATTCTGATTTATGAAGCTGTAAAACAACGCGGCTTCACAGAAGACAAGACGGCATCCGCTTTATAAAATACCGTATCATCGTTAACAAACAATTAACTATATCATGAAGAAAGTACTTTTGATATTGGCATGCGGCATAGCTACCCAGCTAAGCTATGCACAAGCAACCCCAAAGTGGGCCGACAAAGCTAAAAAAGCCGTTTTTTCCATCGTTACATACGATAAAGATAACAAAATCAAGAATACAGGAAATGGATTCTATATCAATGAAAATGGAACGGCATTATCTGATTACACCCTGTTTGAAGGAGCCGAACGCGCAGTAATCATTAACGCGGACAGTAAAGAATTACCTGTATTGCGTATCTTGGGAGCCAACTCCATGTATGACATCGTAAAATTTAATACTGAAGCCGATAAAAAGACCATAGCATTAAAATCGGCATCACAGCCGGCATCAGTAGGTGAAACAGTCTATCTGCTACCCTACTCGACTCAAAAAGCGGCAACCTGCCAGACAGGGACCGTCACCAAAGTAGACACCATTGGCGACAAGGCATATTATTATACACTGGCAATGACAACCAACGAAAAAACCGTAAGTTGCCCTATTATGAATGCCAATGGAGAAGTATTAGGTTTAATCCAAAAAAACGCATCGGATGAGGCCAAGGAAAGTTATGCCATCGGAGCTACATACGGTACCTCACTGAGCATCACCGCCCTTTCTTTGAACGACATGTCACTGAATAAAATCGGCATCAAAAAAGGACTGCCCGAAACAGAAGACCAAGCATTGGTGTACCTGTTCATGGCATCTTCACAACAAAATCAGAACGAATATATCACCACATTAAACGATTTTCTGGAACAATATCCCAACAGCGCAGACGGATATATACGCCGTGCCACTACTTATATGGGATTTAGTGATGATGAACACAACGCTTTGGCAGATGCTGACCTGAAGAAAGCACTGGAAGTGACTACCAACAAGAGTGAGACGCAATATAATATCGCTAAATTAATTTATTCGTACATCATCTCTTTAGGTGACAAGAAACCATACGGTGACTGGAGTTACGACAAAGCTCTCTCCATCATTCATGATGCCATGCAAGCCGACAACCAACCCATTTACACACAATTGGAGGGAGATATTCTGTTTGCTATGAAGAAATATCCTGAGGCATACGCCGCTTATGAGAAAGTGAACCAGTCTTCCATAGCCTCTGCCGCTACATTTTACTCGGCAGCCAAAACCAAACAACTGATTGAAGGAACAGATATGAACGAGGTTATTGCCTTGATGGATAGTGCTGTGGCACGTTTCACCAAGCCTTATACATCGGAAGCTGCTCCTTATTTCTATGAACGGGCAGAAATAAAAGCCCAGACAGGTAAATACCGTGAAGCGGTAATAGATTATGATACTTTTTATGATGCTATCGGTGGACGGGTTACAGCCGCCTTTTATCTGCAACGCGAACAGGCGGAAATACAATGTAAGATGTATCAGCAAGCTATCAATGACATTAATAAAGCAGTAGAAATGACTCCTGAGGATGTAGCCATGTGGGTGGAAAAAGGTTCGGTGCATCTACGTGTAGGGCAACATAACGAAGCAATAGAAGCATTGGAAAAGGCTATCTCTTTAGACCCGAAAGCCGCAGCCGCATACCGCATGCTGGGATACTGCCAGATACAATTAAAGAAAAACAAAGAAGCCTGTGCAAACTTTGCCAAAGCAAAAGAACTGGGCGATGAAGTGGTAGACGGACTGATACAGAAGTATTGCAAATAATACCGGAAAGCTCCATCCAAAATCCGCGAATCTTGCTACGTGATTTCTGAAATCTTGTTGCATGATTCGCGGATTTTTGCTACAAGATTTCAGGGAGCATTCCCTGCCATTCATGAAAAAGCAGGAAAGGAAAAAATTCTACTTATCCCACAACTGCTGTATAATAAGTACCCGTTTCGTATCTTCCGTCACCCGGAAACGGTCATCGCTACGCTCTCCTACCAGCCATACAATCTGGCCTGCAGAGCAAACCACATATTGATTTTCTTTCTGGAAAAGAGAAAACTTACGATCTGTCAGATAATCGCTGATCTTCTTTTTCCCTTTCATTCCGAAAGGAACAAATTTATCCCCCTGCCGCCATTTACGCACCGTGAGAGGTAGCACCACCTTGTCTGCATCCAAACAGGCCGTATCCTTATTCTTAGGGATGACAAAGTCTGGCATTATTTCCTGCGTTTCCATTGCAAGCCGGAACGGGGGCACATTTTCCTCCACTTCCTCATCCGCCAGCTTCCTCCTGCGAATAATCAACTCCGTCCTGTCGCGCAGTACCTCCCATCCGGCAGAAACAAACCTTTTTCCCGACTGGGCAGACAAACTGCGGAATACATCTCCTGCCTGGACAGAATTGAAACCTAACGGATGAAGAATCTCAAACAGCAAAGCCGCCGGAGCACTCTCTTCCATCAAACGAGAAATAAGAATATGACCGGACTTTTCCATCACCCTTTCTTTTCCCGCCTCTATCTCCTTATTATATATAAGAGAAACATCAGTCAGACGCCTTGATGTTTCAGCTATACTTTCACTGACAGAAGGATTCAGCTCACGCAACATCGGAAGAATATTCAGACGGATTTTATTACGCATATATTCATCTTGCAAATTGGTACTGTCTGTAACATAACCTTGACGCAAACAACGCAAATAATCCAAAATATCCTGACGGCTCACCTCCAACAAAGGCCGTACAATGCAGCCGTTATGCGGACTAATACCTTTCAAGCCATTGATTCCCGCGCCACGTATCAAATTCAATAAAAAAGTTTCCACACTATCGTCCCGGTGATGGGCTACGGCAATAACAGCCACCCCCCTCTCCTTACGCAGTTGTTCGAACCAATCATAGCGCATTTCGCGAGCCGCCATCTCAATAGAAACATGATGCCTCGAAGCATAAGTGACCGTATCAAAATGAGTAACATGCAAAGCCACTCCTAATCCTTTACACAACTCATTGACAAACCTTTCATCTCTATCGGATTCCTCACCACGAAGGTGAAAATTACAATGGGCAGCCTCACAATGATACCCTAAAACAAGCAAGACACGCAACAAAGCTACCGAATCTGCCCCGCCACTCAATGCCACTAACACCTTATCATGCAAGGTGAAAAGTTGTTTCTCCTCTATATACTTCTGAATATTCCAATGAAACATGGCACAAAGATAAGAGTTCTGCAAGACAAAAACAAAGTGCCCGTTCTTTATTTAAAAACAATCTAAATAATTTGCATACTTCTAAGTAATAACTTATCTTTGCAAAAAATTTAAAACAAAATGCGTTTATCCGAATTAAGAACAGGAGAAAAAGGCGTAATAGTCAAGGTTTTAGGCCACGGTGGTTTCCGCAAGCGAATCGTTGAAATGGGTTTTATTAAAGGAAAAACCGTAGAGGTAATCTTGAACGCCCCTTTGAAAGACCCTATAAAATACAGACTACTAGGTTACGAGATCTCCCTCCGAAGACAAGAGGCAGATATGATTGAGGTGGTAAGCGAGCAGGAAGCACGCACGATGCAAAACCCTTACCATGGTTCCATAACAGAAGATGTACCCGTGCCCGAATCAGAACTGGTGGCACTGGCAAAAGGCAAACGCCGTACAATCAATGTAGCCTTAGTAGGTAATCCCAATTGTGGAAAGACTTCGCTATTCAATATTGCATCCGGCGCCCACGAACATGTAGGAAACTACAGTGGTGTGACAGTAGATGCCAAGGAAGGTTTTTTCGACTTCCAAGGTTATCATTTCCGTATTGTAGATTTACCCGGAACCTATTCTCTTTCAGCCTATACTCCGGAAGAACTTTATGTACGCAAACATATCATTGAAGAAACTCCGGATGTAATTATCAATGTGGTAGACTCTTCTAACTTGGAACGTAATTTCTATCTTACCACCCAATTGATTGATATGAATGTGCGTATGGTTATCGCCTTGAATATGTACGATGAGCTGGAAGCCAGCGGAAATAAATTGGATTATACCCAATTAAGCCAGCTGATCGGGGTGCCTATGGTACCTACTGTCTGCCGACGGGGAGAAGGGGTAGACAAACTGTTCCATGTTATCATCGGTATTTACGAAGGAGGAGATTTCCTGTCACAAAAGGGCGAAATACGTTCTGAAATTCTGGAAGACCTGAGAGACTGGCACAAAACCTACGTACCCGACCACGAATTCGGAAGCCACAAAGAAGAGGAAGATGCCCGCCCACGCGGATATATGCGTCATATTCATATTAACCACGGTCCTGAACTGGAGCGCAGTATCGAAGAAGTCAAGAAAGCAATCAGTCAAAACGAAGACATACGCCATAAATATTCCACCCGCTTCCTATCCATCAAATTACTGGAAAACGATAGGGAAATAGAAAATTTCATCTCTACACTGCCTAATGGCAAAGAAATCATAACGATACGCAACAAGGAAACATTACGTATCCGTAAAGTGATGAACGAAGACAGCGAGCAAGCTATTACGGATGCTAAATATGGTTTTATCACCGGAGCTTTGAAAGAAACATTCACCGACAATCATTTGGAAAAAGAACAAACGACCCGCGTGATAGACAGTATTGTGACACATCGCATTTGGGGATATCCTATTTTTTTCCTGTTTCTTTATATCATGTTTGAGGGAACCTTTGTTTTGGGTGACTATCCTATGCAAGGTATTGAATGGCTAGTAGACCAATTAGGCAACCTGATACGAAACAATATGGCTGAAGGTCCTTTGAAAGACTTACTGATAGATGGTATTATCGGTGGAGTGGGCGGTGTTATCGTTTTCCTGCCGAATATCCTCATATTATACTTTTTTATTTCTATATTGGAAGATTCGGGGTATATGGCACGCGCCGCATTTATCATGGATAAAATAATGCACCGGATGGGACTGCATGGCAAGTCCTTTATCCCACTGATTATGGGATTCGGTTGTAATGTACCTGCCATAATGGCAACACGTACTATAGAAGATCGAAAGTCCAGACTAATCACCATGTTGGTGAATCCTTTAATGTCCTGTAGTGCGCGTCTTCCCATATATTTAGTTATGATAGGTGCTTTTTTCCCTAACTGCGCCAGCTTTATGTTACTTTGTATCTATACAGCAGGTATTTTATTAGCAGTAATAATGGCCCGTATTTTCAGTAAATTTCTAGTGAAAGGAGAAGATTCTCCATTTGTGATGGAACTCCCCCCCTATCGTATGCCTACCTCTAAAAGTATCATGCGTCATACATGGGAAAAAGGAGCACAATATCTGAAAAAGATGGGAGGCATTATCATGATTGCCTCAATTATTATTTGGTTTCTAGGGTATTATCCACGGCATGATGCTCATGAAAGCGTAGCCGAACAACAAGAAAATTCATATATCGGACAAATAGGCAAAGCAATAGAGCCTGTTATCAAACCGCTAGGATTTGACTGGAAGTTAGGAATCGGACTTATTTCAGGTGTAGGCGCTAAAGAATTGGTAGTAAGTACACTAGGAGTATTATACACAAATGAAGGAGATGTGGAAAATGTGAATCTTTCTGACCGTATTCCCATTACTCCACTGGTTGCATTAGCTTACATGTTGTTTGTATTGATCTACTTCCCCTGTATTGCCACTTTCGCAGCAATCAAGCAAGAATCCGGCAGTTGGAAATGGGCCATATTCGCAGCAGGATACACCACTGGATTGGCTTGGCTTGTTGCATTTACCGTATTCCAAATAGGAAGTATTATCATTTAATAAACCTAAACCTAAAATTATTTGTTTATCAAGCATGGAATTACAACAAATTATAGTTATTGCAATCGTATGCCTCTGTACAATATGGATAAGTATACGTATCTTTCAGTATTTCAAGCGCATAAAGAACAATAGCAATCCGTGTGAATGCTGTAATTCTGATTGCGCCATGAAGTCTATGCACAACAAGCCAAAGTGCGGTTGCGAAAAAAATGCAGAAAAGTGAGAAAAAAATAGCAAAATATTTGCAGATTAAAAAAAATGTCGTACCTTTGCAACCGCAATCGAGAAACAAAGATTGATAACAATAAGGTTCCTTGGATGAGTGGCTTAGTCAGCGGTCTGCAAAACCGTGTACGGCGGTTCGAATCCGCCAGGAACCTCCTCATCACTTCAAAAATAAATATGCAAAAGGGAATAATCCATAGATTATTCCCTTTTGCATATAATATATAAAAAGCAACGCCTTCAATTACTCAAAAGTATTCCTATTTACACCTACATTCAAAAGGTTTCTCGGCTCAGTTTGAAAAAGAACCTGGAATTATTTCTCTATTCCGAAGATTAAGGAGCGAGTCTTTCTATTTTCCAAACACCATCAGATTGAAGCATATAGAGAAAACGATCATGCAAACGATTTACCCTACCCTGCCAGAATTCAACACGAACAGGCATAACAGCAAAGCCTCCCCAGTATTCAGGGCGATCTATCTCTTTCCCTATCCAGCGCGTGGTTTCTTTCACAAAATCACGAATAAGTTGTATCCTGCTTTCTATCGGTTCGCTTTGAGGAGAAATACGGGCGCCAATACGACTCTTGTAAGGCCTTTTTCTAAAATATTCATCTGATTCCTGTGGAGATACTTTAGCCGCAATACCTTCTATATGAATTTGCCTTTCCAGTTCATGCCATACAAACGATATAGAGATAGATGGGTTATGAGCCAGATGTTTACCCTTGCGACTTCCATAGTTAGTATAAAAAATAAATTTGCCATCATGCAAATCTTTCAACAACACAGTCCGTATTGCCGGTTTCCCTTCCGGAGAAACAGTACCTACCAACATAGCCGTAGGCTCATTTACCTCCGCATCTATCGCTTCTTGCAGCCACTTTGTAAAAAGGACAAGTGGATTATCAGGAAGATCACTCCTTTTGAGACCACCCTTTGTATATTCCCTCCTGATTGTCGCCAAATCAGCCTTCATTATTTTTTCTTTAACTCTTAACCTATATTCTTTCATTAACACTTAAATATTCTTTACTCAATAAATTCCCCAAAAGACCATATCAAAATGGACACCATACCTCACATAAGTATGAAAACAATCTTCTAAAAGAAAAGGTTTAGCAATTTCTCACCGCTATGCATAATTGAAGAAGGACTTATTTTCATTTTTTTGAAATACAAAATCTTTTTGCAAACCATACATTTTCAATCATTCCACTACACACATTTTTCTGTAATACAAGAAGATATATTTTTGATAGATTTAATTTTCATAGACAATACTAGCTACAACAGAAGACAAATTATCCTTTTTTATTGCAAAATCACCCTACAATAAGAACTAAAGCCTACACTTGTTTGTTAAATAGAAAAATAAGAATAGCAAAACGACTTGCTACCAATGCACAAACTATTTAATTAAATAATGATTGACTGTTTATGAAAATCTTATTAATAGGAGAGTATAGCAATATACATTGGACTTTAGCAAAAGCCTTAAGAAATATGGGACATAGAGTCGATGTATTATCCCACAGCAATTTATGGCTAAACAACTCTGACTATCTCTATCCCAACCGGTCATCAATCCGTTGGGGAGTCCTTAAAAACACGTTCAATTTACTGAAAACCCTTCCCCAACTCAGAGGATATGATGTGGTACAACTTGTCAACCCTTACTTTTTAGAATTAAAACCCGAACTGCTTCAGTACGTATTCCAATATCTTAAAAAGAACAACAAGAAGATATTTTTAGGAGGGTTTGAATATGATTTTTACTGGATTTACATGTGCTTAAATAAAAACGCTCTCCGATATAATGATTTTTATGCCAATGGCACTTTTCGTGACACCATTGACAACAAAATGGCAATTATAAATTGGATGCATGGATTCAGAGGAAAATTAAACCGTATCATCGCGAACAATTGTAATGGAATCATCACCAGTCTTTACGAATCCTATTTAGCCTACCAACCCTATTTCTCTGGAAAAACCAAATACATTCCTTTCCCGATAGAATCATTGCCTCACCCACAAATCCCTTTTAAAAAAATAGAAAAAGTAAAATTCTATATCAGTCTAAAACATCATCGTGAAGAATGGAAGGGAAAAGACGAACTTTATAGCGCCCTCTATAAATTATATTACAGACATCCATCTGCATGCGAAATCAAACAAACCGTTTTCACTCCGTATGATGAATGTGAACATTTTATGGACGGGTGCGATGTAATGTTAGATCAGCTTTATTCTTATTCTCCGGGATTAAATGCATTATACGCCATGAGCAAAGGAATTGTAGTGGTGGGAGGTGCAGAAGAGGAACATTACAACTTATTAGGCGAAGACAGACTTCGCCCTATCATCAACGTACGCCCCGAAGGAAATGACATTTATAACAAACTAGAGAGTTTATTAGCCAATACAAATAAAATTTCTCAATTATCCGCCGACAGCATTGAATATATTAAAAAACACCATTGTCCAATAAAGGTGGCTAAAGAATGTTTGGATTTTTGGGAGAAAAATTAATTCCACCTATTAACACTTCACTATCAGCACCTTATTATTTCCATCAAAAAATATATCTAAAAAAAAGAGCAAAAGGTTTGCATATTTCAATTTATCCCCTTATCTTTGCACCGCGTTTAAGAGATAACGCTTCTGATAAGAAGGAAGTTTGGGTGAGTGGCTGAAACCACCAGTTTGCTAA
>ULQR01016389.1_pt1 | contig 92964 bp, 65 predicted proteins | sample 1954711 | NCBI WGS metagenome assembly ULQR01 (sample SAMEA4835661, study PRJEB28245) | human gut metagenome | biome: gut microbiome; material: fecal sample | place: Denmark | collected 2008
GACTTTTCCGAAATCTGCTGAAACAAAGTTACCGCTTACACTGTATTTTCAGAGATGGAAAACTGTAAAGTGTGGGATTCAATTGCTTTTGTACCAAAATATTTTATCCAAGACCTGCTCGTATTGCTTATATCCCAATTAAAATCAATATTTGATTTGACCTCAATGTTTACAGAGCCGCCTTTAGCATCAATCTCAAATTTTGAAGATGTTACAGTAAGAGCATCTTTCTGTTTTTGAACAATTGTTATATCCTTTTTTATAGAACCGCATCTAATCTGAATCGTAGCAGAGCGGTCATCATATAACGAATTTTCAGAGACATATACATTGATTTTGGACTGTCCGGCTTTTCCGCTTTTCGGAGAGATTATTATCCAATTGGCAGCCCTATCATTTATTAAATCTGCACTCCATTCAGAGGTCGTAGTAAAGGTAATTACATCATTGCTTTTTGTTTCATTAAATATTAATTGAGTTGTTGCGATGTCTATTTTGTTTTTATCATCTTCCTCTTCCGTTGTCTCTGTATTGTCAACAAAATCTTCTATCTTATTACATTCAATAGCTAAAAATGATAGAAATATCAAAAGAAAAATTTTTATTCTCATTTCTCAATAGATTTAAGTTCGATAATATCCGTAACATTTACCATAACATCATCAAATACAATGTCGCAAAGTAAATGTTTTCCATTGCTGGAGTTGGGAATTGCCGAATATTCGCGCTTACGAATATTACCCCTTAGAATTAAGCCATTTTTTAAAGTAATAATTACTCGTTGTTCGATAGATTGCTTTTCTAAGTCTTCCATTGTCATGTTCAACAAGGTGTTAGAATCAAGTGAGTCCATTTTTAAAATCATTCTCCAGCCCAACTCCTGTCTCTGGTGTGATTATAAAAAGAAAGTGTGGAGCTGATTTCATCTGTTCTAAGGAGGTTGTGGTAAAACCCGGAAGAAGACAAATGACATCCAATACCCCACACCTGTATAGATACGGCAAACAGGCATATCCAAGAGGATATACCGTGCCTTGTCTAAACAAGAAATGAGTGCTGTCCGCTGTCCTTTCTTCCTTGAAACTACCACATTTCCTTAGAAGGACTGTGAAAACACTTTCATCAGTATGTTTGTTGATTGCTCAACAGCACAAAGATAGAAAACATTTTCAATTAAACGGACAACACTCATGGAGTATTGAATGTCAAAGTTCGCGTTAATATTCCAACAGACCAATACTTTATTTGTGATAAAGCAAACAAGTAGGCACAATCCGCTTACTGACAAAGAAAAGAAGAGGCTGCCCCATCATGGACCAGCCTCTTTTTTATAACTATTTGGCTTCCAAGAGGAAGACCGCGCTCTGGTAAACCTGCTTCACAGGAGGATTCAGCCCCTTGCTTATAAGCATTGACCCCGGCAACGTCTTTCCTGAGAACCAGCTTGAGGATTTTTCTACATTGAGTTCTTCGATATGGTAATCCAACTCTGCGGAAAGACCCCTCAACCGGAACTGAGGACAGGTAGTACGGCTCTGATACTTAGTGCAATATGCGAAGAATACCGCACGTTTCTTGTCCTGAGAGACATACAGCACTCCGTGTGTGCCGGAGCCGTCCACAGGAGAGCCGATCCTATACAGGTCCCCGGTGGCTACAATATCCCTGTATCCCTTGTAATTCGCAATGGCCTTCCGTGCAAATGCCTTCTCTTCTTCCGTCATATTCTTAGGCTGCAGTTCCATGCCCAATCGTCCTGCACAGGCCACATCGAAACGGAATTTTATAGGAGTCATATTTCCGGTCTGGTGATTAGGCACCGCTGACACGTGGGAACCTATGACATTGGCAGGATAAAACAGGCTTGTACCATACTGGATGACGGTTCTGGTCAATGCTTCCGTATTGTCGCTGGTCCAGAATTCATTAAAATACTTGAGGGCGCCATATTCTACTCTTCCGCCTCCGGAAGAGCATGCCTGAATCATCACGTCCGGATATTTGGCACGTATTCTGTCCATGATGCTATAGAGCCCCTGAGCATATTTCACCCAGAACTCACTCTGCTCATTGTCAGGCAGATAACCCGAACCCACATTCTCCACGTGGCGGTTCGCGTCCCATTTGATATAGTCTATCTTGTCGGACAGGCTCATAGTCTGGTCAAACACGCCGAAAACGAAATCCTGCACCTTCGGATTCGTCAAATCCAGGAGATACTGGCTTCTCATCTGCGTCGGCTGATGCATCTTGTCCTTCACTATCCAGTCCGGATGCTTCTCATACAGTTCACTCTTCGGATTCACCATCTCCGGCTCTATCCATATGCCGAACTTCAGGCCCTTGTCGTGAGCGTGGGACGCGATAAAGTCAATGCCTTCCGGAAGTTTCGTGACATTGACCTGCCAGTCTCCCAGCCCTGCCTTGTCGTTGTTGCGGGGATATTTGTTGGCAAACCAGCCGTCGTCCAGCACGAACATCTCAAGTCCCATCGACGCGGCGTCATCTATCATATCGGTCAATGTCTTGGCATTGAAACCGAAATACGCGCCTTCCCAGCTGTTCAGAAGGGTCGGGACAATGTCCTGGCCGCTTACCATCCAGTACGAACGGGCCCAGCTGTGCAGGTTGCGGCTTGCCTGGCCTGCGCCTTCTCCGCTCCATGTCCAGATCATCTCAGGTGTCGTGAACGACTCACCTTTCGCAAGCGTGTATTCGGACATATACGGATTTATTCCGGCAAGAATGTTCAGCACATTGAACTCGGTAAGTTCGAAGTTCAGCTTGTAGTTTCCGCTCCAGGCCAATGCTCCAGCTATCACTTCGCCATAGTTCTCATTGAACGAATCCGTGTCCAGACTGAGCATAAATGCAGGGTTTTCCGTATGCGTGGTTCTGACGCCCTTGCGGCTCTCGATGCTCTTGGTCCCGTGGGTGAGCAGTGTGTTTTCCATCTGGGACTCTGCCGCCCAAGCACCGTGAAGATGGGTAAGGAGATATTTGTCCGCTTTTACGGGCAATGCGGAGGAGTAGTAATTATGAAGCGTCACCGCTCCCTTTTCGCCGTTTCTGATTACCGAGTGGGCGGTTATCACATTCTGTTTTTTGTACGCAGTATAGACGAGGTCCACATCCAGGCCTTCTTTCGCATCGGAAAGATGAATGACGGTCTGTTCTATATTATTGTCTTTCAGGGCCTTGGTTTCATGTGAAACATATCTGAGTTCTGTGTTGAGGTCTCCGTTCTTATGTGTCACGGACAATGCAGGTTCGTCGAATGCACGCCAGCCGAGTGTCGGATATGCCTCGTAAGGCGAACCGTGATTTGAATCGATTCCGTTCTTGAAGCCAGCCAATGCCGAGGCATCTTCGATGACGCCGCCGAAATGCAGTGTAGTGAGACGGCCGTCAGTTTCAGTCTTGAGTATCAATGACACGGCATCAGTTTTCACATTGATGACAACGGGGGCTTCTTTAGCATTGACGGAAAATACCGACAAGGCAGACAGGGCGATTAACAGTAATTTTTTCATCTTGAGATAATTATGTAGTATAATACAAAAAAGCCACCTGAAGATTCAGATGGCTTCCGAGAGCGGAAAACGAGACTTGAACTCGCGACCCCAACCTTGGCAAGGTTGTGCTCTACCAACTGAGCTATTTCCGCATTTTGTAATCCCTATTGGTGTTTCGGGATTGCAAAGATAGGTATAAATTCTGACTCTGCAAATTTTTTCGGCATTTTTTGTGGAAAAATTAGCAGAATCCCATTCAAAGCTTGTTTCTACACCTCTACACAGGTACGGAACTCACGCAGGAAACGCATATCGTTCTCGAAATAATGACGGAGGTCATTGACCTGCCACTTCAACATCGCTATACGCTCGATACCCATTCCGAATGCGAATCCTGAGTATTTCTTGCTGTCGATTCCGGAAGCCTCGAGGACGTTCGGATCCACCATGCCGCAGCCGAGAATTTCCAGCCAGCCTGTTCCTTTACATATATTGCAGCCTTTTCCGTGGCAGATGTTGCAGCTTACGTCCACCTCCGCTGACGGCTCGGTGAACGGGAAGTATGACGGCCTCATACGTATCTGGGTGTCCGGACCGAACATTTCACGCGCGAAGAGAAGAATAGCCTGCTTCAAATCGGCAAATGTCACGTTCTCATCGATGTAGAGACCTTCCACCTGATGGAATATGCAGTGTGCTCTGGCTGAGATGGCCTCGTTTCTGAACACTCTTCCCGGGCAGATGACACGTATCGGCAACTGCATCTTTTCCATCGCCCTGACCTGTACGCTGGAGGTGTGGGTACGAAGAAGAAGCGGATCCTTATGTCCTACAGACACGAAGAAGGTGTCCTGCATATCTCTTGCGGGATGGTTAGGAGGGAAGTTCAATGCCTCGAAAACGTGGTAGTCATCCTCGATTTCCGGACCTTCAGCCACGTCGTAGCCGAACTTGCGGAAGATGTTCACGATCTGCTGTCTTGCAATGGAGACCGGATGTCTTGTCCCGAGAGGGATAGGGTCGCCGGGCACAGTACCGTCGAAATCATCCGCAGAAGCAGTACCTGATGCCGCAACATTGGCCTTCAACTCTTCTATGCGCGCCAAAGCCTCTTTTTTCAGAACGTTCAGTTTCTGGCCGAACTCTCTCTTCATTTCCGGAGCGACTGTCCTGAATTCATCGAAAAGTCTGGTGATTTCACCTTTCTTTCCCAGAAGACGGACTCTCGCTTCCTCTATATCTTTCTCTGACTTGCATTTGAGATCTTTAATCTCCGCAAGCAACTGTTCTATTTCCTCTTTCATATCCTATTTGTTAACAAACCGGTTTCCAGAACCATCTGCAAATTTAGTCAATTTCTACTGAAATGTAATACTGCCGGACCTACTTCTTTTGAGAAGAAGTCTTGGCCGCGGCCTGTCCGCTCATCTTCGCCTTACGCTTTTCCCGGGCTTTCTGCTGCTTGGCCGCTCCGCTTTTCAGATATGCGGCCCACTGCTGCGGAGTAAAGAATTTCTTGTAGGTTTTGTCTATCTGCTCCATCCACTTGTCGCTGGTGATGGTGTACAGGTCATAGTTGTCCACCCTGGCAGCCTGAAGTTTCTTGACTTCTTCCTGCCATGCCGCATAATCGTGCTGAAGCGTGGAGTCCACGTAGAACACTTGCCAATACTCGAGTTTCAGAAGGTCCGCGAGCCTGTCAGCTTCCTTGGCAGCCATTTCTTCCGGTGTCGGCTGTTTCTGTTCCCCCTGCTCCTGGGCATAAGCATTGACACTCACGAAAAACAGCATTGACAATAGCGCAAACAATATCTTTTTCATATTCGGTCTTATATTTCGTTTCAGATATCTCCAGTTTCGTTATATTTGTAAATTGTGACGGGAGATGTTCCCATCACGACAAATGTAGTGAAATAATAATATTGTACAAAACCTGATATGAAACTTAGAAATATTCTTCTTTCGAGTTTTGCGGTGCTGATGTGCAGCATTACCGCAAACAGGGCAGATGCCTGTACCAATGTGATTGTGACCAAAGGGGCAAGCGCTGACGGGTCCTGCATGGTATCTTATGCGGCCGATTCGCATTGGCTCTACGGAGAACTCTACTTCAAGCCTCAGGCCGACTGGAAAGTTACCGACAAGTTGCGCGTATATGACTGGGATTCAGGTCAATACCTCGGGCTTATCGACCAGGTGGAACATACCTACAAGACCGTGGGCAACATGAACGAGCACCAGCTTATAATAGCCGAGACCACTTTCGGCGGAAGGCACGGGCTCAATGACCCCAACGGCATAATGGACTACGGTTCATTGATTTACATTACATTGCAGAGAGCCAGGACTGCGCGCGAGGCCATCAAGGTCATGGCAGAACTCACGAACAAATACGGCTATTTTTCCGAGGGAGAGTCGTTCTCCATCGTGGACAAGAACGAGGCCTGGATAATGGAAATGGTCGGCAAGGGAACCGAAAAGAAAGGCTCCGTCTGGGTGGCTCTGCGTGTTCCGGACGGCTACATCAGCGGTCATGCAAACCAGTCGCGTATCGCCACGTTCCCGCTCAATGATCCGGAAAACTGCCTGTACGCGGAGGATGTCATTGACTTTGCACGTTCAAAGGGCTGGTTCAGCGGCGAGGACAGCGAGTTCAGTTTCCGCGACGCTTATTGTCCTGCTGACTTCGGCGCTCTGCGCGGATGCGAGGCCAGAGTCTGGAGCGCGTTCAATATCCTGAGCCACGGTTGGTTCACTTTCGAGGAGACCAAGGGCAATCTGGTGACCAAGGACGCCTATTCCTATGTTGACTACGCGATGGGCCACAATCCTGACAACAGGATGCCGCTCTGGATCAAGCCTGCCAAGAAGGTGACCGTAAAGAATGTTGCGGATGTGATGCGTGACCATTATGAGGGTACGCCTATGGACATGACTACCGATATCGGTGCGGGCGGAAATGCATTGCCATACCGCTGGAGGCCGATGGACTTCGAATATGAGGGCAAGAAATACACCAATGAACGTGCTATCGCCACTCAGCAGACGGGTTTCTGGTTTGTGGGACAGGCACGTGGAAACTATCCTGACGTGATAGGCGGTATCTTGTGGTTCGGTACCGATGATGCTGCAACTTCTTATGTGACACCGATTTATTCCAATACAGAGAAGGTTCCCGAGTGCTTCAGGCAGGGCAACGGCAACTTGCTCTCCTACTCTGCCACATCTTCTTTCTGGATCAACAACAGGATTTCCAATGCCTGCTACAGGATGTACAATATCATGGCTCCTTATGTGCGTGAGAGGATTGACAAGTTCGAGAACGAGCAGATGGAAAAGGTCCGCCAGAATGATGTCAAGGCCCTGGAACTTTTCAAGAAGTCAATGGACAGCGCGGAGAAGGCTGGCAAGAAGAAGTCACTTGCCTATGATGTGATGACTGATACCGGAGCTTCTTTCGCGGCGGTGAAGAGACTGCTCACGAGTTATTCGGTAAAGACAGCGCAGGATATTTTCAAGCAATGGCAGGAGCTGGAGGTCACATTGACAGTCAAATTCATTGACGGTAATGTGAAGGCGCAGAATTCTGACGGTTCTTTCAAGCATACTGATTTCTCTGCCGGCATTCCTGACGGACTTACCCAGCCGGGCTATACAGATACATGGAAAGAGGCTGTGGTTCATTTCCACGGGGATGTAATCGAGGAAAAGTAGTGTAACGCTACTGCGTAAACTTCGCTGACTGAAACTGAAAAAGGGTGGCCTTGCGTAAGGTCACCCTTTTTCAGTTAGTCGGCATGCACATCAGCACGTCTTTAATATTGTCTCACAATCTGTTACAATACCCGCTCCGCGGAAACCGGCTTGTTGTGCAGGACAATCTCGTTCCCGGCCACGTCTGCTTCAATGACGGAATCCTTGTGCACAGTGCCGTCAAGTATGGCTTTGGCCAAGAGATTGACAAGTTCACGCTGCATCACTCTCTTCACAGGACGCGCACCGAATGCAGGATCGTAACCTTTCTCGGTCATATAATCCTCGAACGCCTGAGTGAATTCGATCTCGACGCCGTCTGCAGAAAGCTTGTTCTGAAGGTCCTTCATCTGTATATGAAGAATGTCGCGGATATCATTCTTGGTAAGCGGCTCGAACATTATGATCTCATCGATACGGTTCAGGAATTCAGGCCTTATGGTCTGACGCAGGAGTTCAAGTATCTTGCCCTTGCATTCCTCCAACATCTGGGTCCTCTTCGCCACGTCAGCGGCCTGCTGTGCAGGAGTCTCACCTTTACGTCCGACTTCTGGAAGCTTCTCCATATAGCTCTGAAGAATATCGGAGCCGACATTTGAAGTCATTATGATTATGGTGTTCTTGAAGTCCACGGTCCTGCCCTTGTTGTCGGTCAGACGACCGTCGTCCAGAACCTGAAGCAGAATGTTGAACACATCCGGATGGGCTTTCTCGATCTCGTCGAGCAGCACTACGGAATAAGGTTTACGCCTTACAGCCTCCGTGAGCTGACCGCCTTCATCATATCCTACATATCCCGGAGGGGCACCGATAAGACGGCTGACTGTGTGACGTTCCTGGTACTCGCTCATATCGATACGGGTAATCATGTTCTCGTCATTGAACAGAAACTCGGCGAGAGCCTTTGCAAGCTCGGTCTTGCCGACACCGGTGGTACCCATGAACAGGAACGAACCGATAGGTCTCTTTTCATTGGACAGTCCCGCACGGCTTCTACGTACAGCGTCTGCTACTGCGCGGATGGCCTGCTCCTGACCGACGACTCTCTTGTGGAGTTCGTCCTCCATACGGAGCAGCTTCTCCTTTTCGCTCTCGAGCATACGGTTTACAGGTATGCCTGTCCATCTTGACACTACATCTGCGATGTCTTCCGGAGTTACTGCCTCCGTGATGATAGGGTCTTTGATTGCGGCCTGTTGGACAGTGAGTTCATCTATCTTCCTCTGCGCCTCGGCCATTCTGCCGTAACGGAGTTCCGCTACCCTGCCATAGTCGCCGGCACGCTCAGCCGCCTGTGCCTCAATCTTATAGTTCTCCAACTCCTGACGGGCTGTCTGGATGCCGGAAAGGATACCCTTCTCTTCATCCCACTTCTTCATCAGGACATCACGCTTTGCATTCAAGTCCTTGAGCTGTTCATTGATCTTGTCAAGCTTCAATGACACGCCTTCCCTCTTGACCGCCTCCTTCTCGATTTCCAGCTGACGGATCTGGCTGTTCAGCTCGGCTATCGGCTCCGGAACTGAGTTCATCTCAAGTCTAAGTTTGGACGCAGCCTCATCCACAAGGTCAATGGCCTTGTCCGGCAAGAATCTGCTGGTGATATACCTGTGTGAGAGATTGACCGCTGCTATAAGCGCATCATCCTCGATACGCACCCTATGATGGTTCTCGTATTTCTCTTTCAGACCTCTCAGTATGGCAATGGACTCTGCCGGTGTCGGTTCATCCACCATCACCATCTGGAATCGTCTTTCAAGTGCCTTGTCCGCCTCGAAGTATTTCTGATACTCGTCCAGCGTCGTGGAACCGATAGTCCTCAGTTCGCCACGGGCCAATGCCGGTTTGAGGATGTTGGACGCATCCATCGCTCCGGAAGCCCTGCCGGCGCCGACAAGTGTATGGATTTCATCAATGAACAGAATTATTTGTCCCTGACTGTCCACTACATCCTTTACCACGCCTTTAAGCCTTTCCTCGAATTCACCCTGATATTTGGCACCTGCTATAAGCGCACCCATATCCAGTGAATACACTATCTTGTCCTTAAGGTTCTCCGGCACGGCGCCGTCCACGATTTTCTGGGCAAGACCTTCAGCAATGGCTGTTTTACCGACACCAGGCTCACCGACAAGTATAGGGTTGTTCTTGGTTCTCCTGCTCAATATCTGAAGTACTCTACGAATTTCTTCGTCTCTTCCGATCACAGGATCCAGCTTGCCCGCAGAAGCCCTTTCGTTCAAGTTAGTGGCGAACTTGCTCAAGAACTCCAGTTTTCCTCCTGCCGCATTGTTTTGTGTTCTGTAATCTTCCATATTAAATTTCTCCTTTTTCGCTCACCGGAACGGCCCCACAAGTCTGCTCATAGGACCTGACGCCCTACCCAAACGGGCTATAGCCGTCTGCTCCGAAGAACAAACGGCTATAGTCCAAATTATATTCCGATGCCTAAATTACTGACAATTTGTCAGTCTTAGACAGCGGCTCGATCTTTATTCTGCTGAATCTGAAGCGCTTGCAGGATCTGCCTGTACTGCAGGTGCACTCTGCTGAGCAGCTGAAGGGAATTCAGGCTGCTCTGTAGCAACATTCTCGATCTTGTTGGTAATATCCACCTGAGCGTCTTTGCTGCCCATCGTGAATGATGAGACGATAGAAACTACCACAATGAAAGAAACGAGTCCCCAAGTAACTTTTTCCAGCATATTGGCTGTCTGCCTTACGCCGAAAGTCTGGTTACCTGCGACAAAGTTGCTGGCCATACTGTCACCCTTTCCGTTCTGGAGCAGGACAACGATCGTAAGCAGGATGCTTGCAATCACAACGAGCACAACAAGAATAGTAAATATAGCATTCATAATGTCTGATTGTTTATCAACTTGTCAATTTTTTCAATAAGGGATGCAAAGTAAGCACTTTTTTCCGGTATTGCCAAAATTAGTTTCGAATAAATGGCCTTCGCCTGGTCATAATATCCCTGGTCGAGATATATCATTGCCAATGTTTCCGTACAGAAATCAAGTGCCGGTGCATTGGCAGCGCCATCTGTCTGCGTCTTCTTCGGCTTGAACCCTGAGAAGATGTTGTCATCCGCCGAACGCACACTGTCATAGTCTGATGCGGAAAAGAAGTCTCCTCCGGCAACACTTACGCGACGACTTTCTTTTTCCTGTTTCGGTTTTTTCTCGTCAATGTAGGAGCTCAGCAGCTCATCCAGATTCTTGTCCGAGCAGTCCACGCTGCGCCCTTTCCTCATCACCTCAGCGACACTTCTCCTGTTACCTATATACATAGCCTGGTCAGCAAACTGCGACACGCCCCAGGAATCACCTCCCAAGGCAGCCATTCTCCTGCACAGTTCCTTTCTGGCCGCACCATACCAGGGATAGAGATTCACCACCCCGGCGAGTTCGTCCATTGTCAATGTCCTGAGATTTATCGATTTCTGATATTCCATACCCTACCAATTCGCTACTGTAGCATTGAACACATCCTCACAGATTTTTTCTATAATCTCGTCACAGAGAGTCCCTTCCACCGCGTCGAGAGACTGCGTGGAGTCATAATCCGCATAAGCCGAGAACGACTTTCCCTGAAAATCATCTTCGGGATACTTCCTGTTCGTGAAATCTATTTTCACGGTCACGGTCAATCTGTTCTGTGCCGCCACCTCATCAGCGGTAATGGCCATCGCGCGCACATCGTAACCGGTAACAGCTCCCGTAATCTCGATATCACCGTCCATATCCACCTGCTCCAGCCTCGTCATCTTCCGGAACTTGTCCTTAAGCGACTCCGTCATGCTGTTGCTCAGCGTAGGATTTACTTTCAATGCCTTGTATTCAAAGTAATTTATCGTGACTGTCTTCACGTCCGGTTGTATAGAAGTTCCTGTAAATGAATATATTCCGCAGGAATGCACACACACCGCCGCCACTGCCGACGCAACCGCGGCAAGGACGTAGGACAATATTTTATGATGTATCGGTTTCATACACTATCAGTCTTCTTTCTTGTTTCCACGGAATTCAGGAGGAAGTTTCCGGTACAATGTCCTTTCGGATATTCCGAGTTCTTCTGCAGCCTTCTTCCTGTTTCCGTTGTATTTTTCCAATGCCTTTCTGATCAGGTCCTGGCTTTTCTGTGAAATCGACAAATTGTCTGAAGAAGATTCCGGCTCGGCATGTGCCTCACTATTATGTGCAGGCTCCTGGATATCCACATCATTCTCCGGAGCGCTCCAGTCATTGACAGGCTTGCTGACGTAGGCATCGCCCTGCTCGTAGCTCGGGGCCAATGTCCTTGGCGCCGCTTCTGCCGGCTGTGGCACCTTTGCGTTGCCGAAATTTCCGGAAGCGATTATAGCCTTGAGCTTGTTCACCTCAGCATTGAGCCCGTACAGGGCCTTGTATATCTCCTGCTTCTCATCGTCCGACATCGCAGAGCCCGAATTTCTCTGATACATGACAGGGATTGCATTCATGTCATCTTTCGGCAGATATTCTGACAAAGTGGCTGCATTGACCTCACACTTTCCCATTCCCGGCGCAAGCCTCTGTCCTTCGAGCGCGGACACAGTCTCGGCGACATTTTTCAGCTGGCGGATGTTGCCCGGCCACCTGTAGTTCGTGAGGAGTTCTATAGCGTCGTGGGTCAATGTCACTTTGCTCATCCCGTATTTTTCCGAGAAATCGGACGTGAACTTCCTGAACAGCAGATAGATGTCCGCCTTGCGCTCCCTCAGGGCCGGCATGGATATCTGAATGGCATTGAGCCTGTAATACAGGTCCTCCCTGAATTTCCCCTGAGATACTGCATAGAGCAGATTCACGTTCGTGGCGGCGATTACCCTTACGTCCGTCTTGCTGACTTTGGAAGAGCCCACCCTTATATATTCACCCGACTGAAGCACTCTGAGCAGCTTCGCCTGGGACGGCAACGGAAGTTCTCCGACCTCGTCGAGGAACAGTGTTCCGCCGTCGGCCTCCTCGAAATAGCCCTTTCTCGCCTCTATCGCACCGGTAAACGAACCCTTTTCATGACCGAAAAGTTCCGAGTCAATGGTCCCTTCCGGTATCGCTCCACAGTTCACTGCGAAGTATTTGGCATTCTTCCTCCTTCCGAACTGGTGGATGATCTTAGGTATGTTGTCTTTTCCGACGCCGCTTTCTCCCGTAACGAGCACGGTCAGGTCCGTCGGCGCCACGGCCACGGCCATTTCCAGGGCCCTGTTCAATGCCGCGTCGTTACCTATAATATCGTATTTGTTCTTGAGTCTTTGTAGTTCTTGTGCATCCATATCAGCACAAAGTTACGAAATCAGTTGAAAATAGGAACGTATATTACTTAAAATTGCAAAATTGTTCGTAACTTGGTGCAAAATTTGGAGGAATCTACAATTCAGTTTTAATAACAATAATTTTTTCAATCATCATGAGAAAAGAAATTAAATCATTGGCAGTCGCAGTCCTTGGACTTGCAGCTGTTGCGTGTGCTTCTCCTGAGAAGATGGCTGAGATGGCAGAGAGTGTTACTGTCACCTGCGATCCGTCTCCACTTGAAGTCGTAGCCGGTAAAATCGACGCTACCGTATCTGTAACCTATCCTGCTGACTATTTCCACCCGAAAGCAATCCTTGAGGTAACTCCAGTGCTTGTATATGAAGGCGGCGAGGCTAAAATGACTCCGTTCATGTACCAGGGAGAAAAAGTTAAGGATAACTATACAGTAGTTTCTTCTGACGGTCAGACAGTTACTGAAAAAGTACACTTTGACTATGTTAAAGGTATGGAGCAGTCTCATCTCGAGCTCCGCGGTGTAGTAAAATACAAGAAGAAGTCTATCGACCTTCCTGTAAAGAAAGTTGCTGACGGCGCTAACACCACCTATATGCTTGTAGGTTATGGTGAGGGTCTCGGTTCAGTTAGCTACAAGAAAGACAACTACCAGGAAGTAATCCCTCAGACCGCAGAAGGCCAGATTCTTTACACTATCAACTCTGCTGACGTTCGTAGAAAAGAGCTCAAATCAGAGTCTATCAAAGATTTCCAGGCTGCTCTCGAAGAGATCAAGAACAATGACAGAAAGACCCTTAAGGGAACTGAAGTTGTTGCTTATGCATCACCTGATGGTGGACAGGAACTCAACGCTAAACTTTCTGACAAGCGTTCAAAGAGCGCTGACAAGGCTTGGAGCAAGGTCGTAACTGACAAAGAAATCGCTGCTCCAGAAGTTAAGAGCGTAGGTCAGGACTGGGAAGGCTTCCAGGCACTCGTAAAAGAGTCCAACATCGAGGATAAGGATCTTATCATCCGCGTTCTTTCTATGTACAGCGATCCTGCAGTTCGTGAGAGCGAGATCAAGAACATGTCTGAGGTTTACACAACCCTCAAGAAAGAAGTTCTTCCTGAGCTCCGTCGTGCAAGATTCATCGCTAACGTAGAGTACCAGAACTACACCAAGGAAGAGCTCCTCAAGCTCGTTGAAGAGAACAGCGACGTTCTCGACGAAGAGGCTCTCCTCCGTTCTGCTTCTCTCGTAAAAGATGCCAAGACAAAAGAGGCTCTCTACAACAAGGCTGTTGAGAAATACAATAGCGACCGCGCGCAGTTCAACCTCGGTGTTCTTTTCTTGAAAGAGAACGACCTCGCTGCTGCTGAGAAGGCATTCGGTAAGGTTCAGACCAAAGACGCTGACCTCGAGAACGCTAATGGTGTGATCGCTCTCCGCAAGGGTGACCTCGCTGCTGCTCAGAAAGCATTCGCTGCTGCTGGCGCAAAAGAGAACCAGGCTGTTGTTGACATCCTCAATGGCGAGTACGCTAAGGCTGCTGCCGCTCTCAAAGGCACCAACACATGCAATGAGGCTCTCGCTGACCTCCTCGTAGGCAAACCTGCTGAGGCTGAGGCTGCCCTCAAGTGCCAGTGCCCTAAGGCTAACTACCTCCGCGCTATCGCTGCTGCTCGTCAGGGCAAAGCTGCTGATGTCAAGACATATCTTGAGAAGGCAAGCAAGGACAAAGAACTTGCTGCACGTGCTGAAAAAGATATCGAATTCGCTCAGTACAGATAATTCAATCCCGATTTTCGGGTATTCCATAAACGAGGCTGACATCGCGTCGGCCTCGTTTTTTTGTGTCGTTACCTTACTTTACTTTGTGTTATTACCTTACTTTACAAGGTTGCGTTGTGTTCTGTCCCCACTCCTCTGCCCCAAATCTCACTTCACGGACAAAGCTGCGGCCTTTGTCACGCTGACCTCTGACAGGCAATCAGAACTCATTGACTTATTTATAATAGTCGGATCTGTCCAACATTTGGGGTGCCGTCCAAAAAGTAATATCACGTGTGCAAAAGGCGCGGTTTTGCATACGTGATAATCAATTTGGAAGTCGACGTGTGCAAAAGGGCCGGATCTGCACACGTAAATCCAACGACGTGGGCAAAGACCCACAATCTGCACCCGTGCTGCCCCATACAATGAAAGAGACCGCTCCGAAAGGAACGGCCTCATTCTATGTTTCGGCAGTCAGGAGACCGCCATGTTATGTAATCAATTACTTCTTGGCAGCCTTAGCAGCTTTTCTCTTCTCGTTCCATACGTATGCATCATACATAATAGGAGTACCGATGAAGATGGAAGCGTAAGTACCGAAGCAGATACCGAGTATCAGGGCTACAGAAAGACCACGGATAGACTCGCCGCCGAAGATTGCGATAGCAAGCATTGTCACGAGAGTAGATACTGACGTATTGATGGTTCTGGTGAGCGTGCTGTTGAGCGCGATATTCGCATTGGTCTTGAAATCAGTCTTAGGGTGCAGCACCTTGAACTCACGAATACGGTCGAAGATAACCACGTTATCGTTGATTGCGTATCCGATGATGGTCAGGATAGCCGCGATGAAGGTCTGGTCAACGTCCAGGTTGAACGGAAGAATTCCGGAGAACAATGAGAAGAATCCTATCACGATAATCGCCGTATGAGCGAGTGAAAGGACACCACCGAGTCCCCAAGTCCAGCCATTGAAACGGACAGCGATATAAGCGAAGATAACGAACAATGCGATGAGCACTGCGAAGATAGCTGAACGCTTCATGTCGTTTGCGATAGTAGGACCGACCTTGTCAGAAGAGATGATACCGTTAGGGTTGTCCAATGTAGATGTGAACTCTCCGAGAGTCATATCCTTCTCTGCAAAGAAACCTTTGAGAGCATTGTACAGCTTGCCTTCAATCTCGGCATCAACATCTGTAGATTCCTGATCAACCTTGTATTTGGTAGTAATCTTCATCTGGCTCTCACCACCGAACTGCTTAACCTCGACAGTCTCGCCGAACTCGTTCTCAGCGGCGCTGCGGACCTGCTCAGCAGTAACAGGAGTATCGAATCTTACCACATAGGTACGGCCACCGGTGAAGTCAACACCATAGGTAAAGCCCTTGAAGCTGATAGATGCGATAGCGATTACGATGAGGATACCTGAGAAGAGATAAGAGTATTTCTTCTTGTCGATGAAATTGACATTGGTGTGTTTGAGGAAGTCCTTGGTAAGGTTGTTCTCGAAGCTTACGTTCTTGCCCTTGGAAACTCTGTCGTCGAATATGATTCTGGTGATGAAGATAGATGTCACAACAGAAGTGATGATACCGATGATAAGAGTGGTAGCGAAGCCCTGTACAGGACCTGAACCGAAGATGAAGAGCACGATACCGGTAAGGAGTGTGGTAACCTGACCGTCGATAATTGCAGAGTAAGCATTTGAATAACCGTCAGCGATAGCCTTGGACAGACCCTTGCCGGCTGCAAGTTCCTCTTTCACACGCTCGTAGATAATCACGTTGGCATCGACCGCCATACCCATTGTCAATACGAGACCGGCAATACCAGGCAACGTAAGCACTGCTCCGAATGATACCAATGTACCGAAGAGGAGAAGAACGTTGCACAGAAGGGCGATATCAGCCACGAAACCTGCACCGCTATAGAAGAATATCATATAGACGAGCACAAGCAGGAAGGCGATGACGAATGAGATGAGACCTGCTTTGATGGACTCAGAACCGAGCGTAGGACCTACTACCTGCTCCTGGATAATCTTTGCAGGTGCCGGAAGTTTACCGGAATTGAGCACGTTTGCAAGGTCAGTTGCCTCTTCAACGTCGAAGTTACCCGTAATCTCTGAGCTGCCGCCTGTAATGGCGCTGTTCACGTTAGGGTAAGAATATACGAGGTCATCGAGCACGATGGCGATCTGATGTCCTACATTGTCCTTGGTAAGACGAGCCCAGATGGAAGCGCCCTCTGCGTTCATTGTCATTGACACTGAAGGGTTACCTTTGTTTACACCCTGTCCGTTATAAGATACACGGGCGTCGGTAACTGCACCACCGTCAAGAGGAGCCTTTCCGTCTCTTGTAGCAACCTTGATAGCCACGAGTTCGAAGATGTTTCCGCCCTTTACATAGGTTGAAGGCTTGACTGACCATACTGGTCTGAACTCAGGAGGGAAAATACCCTTGACCTCAGGCTGATTGAGAAGTCTGTTTACTTTAGCTGTATCGCTACCGTTTGCGAAACCGATGCAGGCGCCGCTTCTGAAGCCTGATGGCTGGAGAACAGCGAAGAGAGGATGTGCCTTTCTATATTCTGCAAGAGCTTTCTCATCAGATGCTGAAGCATTTACCTCATCACTGAGCACTGAAGAAGAGTCTGAAACAGCCTCTTTCACATCAGCTTCTGCAACAAGCGCTGAATCAGGCTCAACTGTAGCAGCGAGAGCAGCGTCAGCCTCCTGAAGATATGGAGCGATGTCAGCATTGTCAAATGTAGGCCAGAACTCGAGGGAAGCAGTTCCCTGGAGCAGCTTTCTCACACGCTCCGGCTCCTTTACGCCAGGAAGCTCGACGAGGATACGTCCTGTGTTTCCGAGCTGCTGGATGGAAGGCTGTGTAACGCCGAAACGGTCGATACGGTTACGGAGGACATTGTATGAGTTAGCTACTGCACTCTCTGCATTCTCCCTGATCACCTTGAGGACTTCCTCGTCAGAAGACTGAGGGCCGATCCTGGAAGCGAGATCGTAGGTGCCGAACACCTGAGCGAGCCTCTGTCCGTTAGAAACCTCTTTCCAAGCCTGAGCGAACAATGTGATGAAATCATCCGGTGAGTTCACGCTGCGCTCTCTTGCAAGAGAGATGGCTTTTGTAAACTCAGGAGTCTTGTTTTCTCCGGCAAGTGCACTTACCAAGTCCTCAAGCTGAACCTGAAGCATGACGTTCATACCGCCCTTAAGGTCAAGACCGAGGTTGATCTCTTTAGCTTTTACATCTTTGTAAGTGTATCCGAAATAGACCTTTTCACTCGAAATGGAGTCAATGTACCTGCGGTTCTCATTCTTTGCGAGAGAATCAAGGTAAAAGGCCTTGTCCACATCAGGGACATTGGCGTATTCTGATGACTGCTTGAAAGCCTCTACAGCCTTCTGCGCGTAAGACTCCGCCTTTCCCTCCTGAATAGATGTCACAAGAGAGAATGACAGCTGCCAGATGCACGCGATAGCGAGCAGAACCGCCACGAATTTGATTGCACCTTTACTTTGCATGTGATTGATATTTTTAAATTATATTAGTTTCCAATCTGTCACAATAGACAATAGAGTGCAAATTTATCTAATTTTTTCATAGAAAGAAACTTTCTGCAAGTAATTTCTTATTTTTGCAGTATCGGATTATGAGAAAGATAACGTACTGTATTTTGATATTGTCGTCAATGGCCGCCAGCATCCCCGCAACGGGAAAAGAAATGGCGGATTCATTGACTGTACCTGCACGCAAGGTCGATTTCAGCAGACTCAAGGAATCTGCTGATTCATTGACAAAAGCCTATAAGTTCAATGCCGCCGTCGAACTGCTCCAGAATGCAAAAGAGGCGGCAGATTCCGCTGATGCCGTCAGGCTGGACGAGATGATGGTTCCCGCCCAGAACGGAAGCAACATGACCGGGTTCTGCAGCAACCCTGTTCCCGTAGCCAAAGAGCGGTTTTCGCTGAAGGATTTCTTCCTTTATTACCCGCTGCAGGACAGGAGCTGGAGAATAACGCCGAACCAGCTGGATTCCACTGCCAATGATCCGTTTGCGAAGGCCATCTACATTCCGGACGACGTGAAGCAGATCTACTGGTCCGGAAAAGACTCCGACGGCATCAGAAACATTTACAGAACGGCATTGGGCGACTCTCTGTGGACTGTCCCGGAACTTGTCAATGAACAACTGACCTCCTCTTCCGATGAAATCTATCCGATGATATCGCCTGACGGAAAGCAGTTGTTTTACGCATCCAAGGGCCTGTACGGAATGGGCGGTTACGATCTTTATGTGTCCACATGGGATAAAGACCTTAATGACTGGGGAGTGCCGGTCAATATGGGTTTCCCATACTCCTCTCCATACGATGATTTCCTCTATATAAATACGGCTGACGGCAAATACTCGATGTTCGCCTCAAACAGGGAATGCCCGGCTGATTCCGTGGACATCTACGTCCTGGAATTCGACAGCATGCCGGTAAGAAAGGAAATCAACGACCCTGACGAACTGAAAAAGCTATGCAGTCTGGCACCGGACAATGACCCGACACGCATAGACAACCACTCTGCCACCACCGACGAGAACGGTCAGAACAATGCAGATATGAGCAGATATTCCGAGCAGATGCTGACTGTCAGGTCGTTACGCGATTCCATCTACAAGTTCAGCACCGATCTGGACAGGGACAGGAGTTGGCTTTCGGAGACTTCCGGTGAGGAAAGGAGCAGGCTTGCCGCATCTATCCTGAGCAAGGAGGCTATGCTTCCAAAATTACAGGATTCATTGGCAAGAGCATCACGGGAGCTGCAGAAAATAGAACTGGAGTTCCTTCAGAGCGGCATTGTCATTGACCCGGAAAAGATTCACAGGGAAGCCGACAGGGAGCTGGTCGGGGCTGATGCGGGCTACACTTTCTCCAAGAAGAGTCCGGGTGCGCGGATCCGGCTGGACATGGAAAAGCCGGCGCCGTCGTTCGACTACACTTTCCAGATACTCGAGCAGGGACGCTTTGCAGAGGACAATACTATTCCGCAGGGCCTGTACTACCAGATCCAGCTTTTCTCAATGATGTCCAAGGCTACCGTAAAACAAATAAAAGGTCTCAGTCCCGTATTTGAAAGACCAGGCTCGAACGGGCGCAGAATCTACTCTGTGGGACTGTTCCACACGTACAAGGACGTATTGGCAAACCTGAACAAGGTGAAACGTGCAGGCTTCCGCAGCGCCATCATCGTGGCATTCCTTGACGGCAAGCCGATTACTGTCCAGAAGGCCAGGGCCATAGAGAAGAACATTCACGAGCTGTTCCAGATCAGAGTGTTCCCTATCGACGGCAATTCATTGAACGAAAACGAGATAGCGACCATCAAGGCATCTACCGACTCGGACATGTCCAAGACGACTGAAGGCGGAATGATCTCTTATATTCTCGGTCCCTACGACAGCAGGCAGGAAGCGGACACTGTTACGGAAGCATTGAAGAAAGCAGGTCTTTCCAACTTGAGAATTGAGTCGGCAGGTCTTTCCAAAGCCGAATAATATTCATATATTTGGATACATAACACTAACTCATTGAGTATGGGACTTATAATAACATTGATTTTAGCGGGAATCATCCTTATTCTGGCCGAGATTTTTCTGATTCCGGGCATCGGGATTGCCGGAGTCCTGGGCGTGCTGTCATTGTGCGGCTCCTGCTGGTACGCATTCGCCTATATGAGCCCGCTGACCGGAGCGGTTGTCACCATTGTCAATGTCGTACTTCTGACGGTGCTGCTGTGCTATGCTTTCCGCGCGAAAACTTGGAAGAAACTTGAACTGAGCACTGTCATTGACAATGCCGAAAGCGAGGAAAAGGCATGCGTCGGCGACAAGGGCAAGACTGTCACGAGGCTCTGTCCGATGGGGACCGCGAGAATCGGGAACAAGAATTATGAAGTGACCGCATTCGAGGGAATGATCGACGCAGGAACTCCTGTGGAGGTCGTCCACATCGAGAACAACAAGATATACGTGAAAGTCATCATGCCCGATGAGGCGTTCTGAGCAAACGCAAACAAACTGAAGCATATTCACAAAACTAAATAAACCCTGAATTATGGCAATTCCACTGATTATCTGGGCCGGCATCATATTCGTCGCCCTGATCGTACTGCTCTGGTTCTTCCCTGTAACACTGTGGTTCCAGGCTATCCTGTCCGGAGTTCATATTCCTCTGCTCCAGCTTGTTCTCATGAGATGGAGAGGCGTAAATCCCAACACCATCGTAATCGCGATGATTACCGGCACCAAGGCCGGCCTGAAACTCAAATCCAACGAGCTTGAGGCCCATTACCTCGCCAAGGGAAATGTGGTGAAGGTGGTCAATGCCCTTATCTCAGCAGACAAAGCCAATATTCCTCTCGACTTCAAGACCGCTGCCGGTATCGACCTCGCAGGACGAGACGTTTTCGAGGCTGTGCAGATGTCCGTCAATCCCAAGGTCATCAACACCCCTCCGGTTACAGCTGTGGCCAAGAACGGCATCCAGCTTATCTGCAAGGCTAGAGTGACTGTACGCGCCAATATCAATCAGCTTGTGGGCGGTGCAGGTGAGGAGACCGTGTTGGCAAGAGTAGGTGAAGGCATCGTTTCATCCATCGGTTCTGCAGAAAGCCACGCTGAGGTATTGGAAAAACCGGAGTCCATCTCCAAGGTCGTTCTTGCAAAAGGTCTGGATGCTGGTACCGCATTTGAGATTCTGTCCATCGACATCGCAGACATTGACATAGGAAAGAACATAGGTGCCGTGCTGCAGATGGACCAGGCAGATGCTGACAAGAATATCGCCCAGGCTCGCGCAGAGGAACGCCGGGCAATGGCTGTGGCGCTGGAGCAGGAAATGAAGGCCAAGGCTCAGGAAGCCCGCGCAAAGGTGATTGAAGCCGAGGCTCAGGTGCCGCTGGCAATGGCTGAGGCATTCCGCAACGGCAATCTCGGTGTAATGGATTACTACAAGATGAAGAACATCCAGGCCGATACAGATATGCGTGAGAACATTTCCAAGCAGTAGATGTTACGGTACCGGTCCGGCATAAAAGCGACGCCGGAACCGCAATGACCAAAAAAAGGAGGGTGGTGATTGCCATCCTCCTTTTCTATATATCAGACGCGGGTATTACAACGGGCGGACTGCCTCTTCTGCAGATGCCTTGGTCTGAGGTGAGTTTCTCACTTCGTCAGGAATCGTTGTCCTCTTATAGACTGATACTGACGCAGGATTTGTCGTGCTTGTCAATGTCAGCACATCACCTTCCAGAGCAATGCTGTATTTGTCAGCGAAGTCAGCACCGTCATCATACTTGCCGGTAAGCACGTCACCCTTGCTGTCGAATGTACCGGTGAGGTGGCGGTAAGTAGATGTGGCAAGCTTCTGGTACAGATTGAATTTTCCATCAGAGAAAAACTCCATATAGATATCGAACGCCTGCGGAGTGGTGTTGTTCCAGGAAACAAGTTTCCATTCGCCTGAAAGGCCTGATTTAACAACAGGACTGTCTTTCTCGCAGCCTGCAACGCCAAGAAGCATTGCAACGGCCATTATCATTGTCAAAAATCTTTTCATACTTCTTCTTGGATTTTAAAGCCATCCGCCGTTTGATGCGCAGTGGTCACGAACGACAACCGCAAATTTCTTGGTAATCCTCATTCCGCCTGCACCTGTATCAGAACCTACTGTGCTGCCGCCTGCGATAGCAGAAACGGTAACATTGCAGGTACCTGTCTTGGCACACTTGATCATAAGCTGTCCGTTGTACATTCTCAGCATCTCTACGCCGAGCTTGGCCTTGTCTTCAGATGAAATGACAACTTCCTTGTCATAAGTCAGAGTCTTGGCTGAGCCGCCGAAATGCTTGTCGAGAGTGATGGTTTCCAAAGTGCCTACAGGAATCACCAGGCAAGGTGTACCCTCAATCTGCATGAAGAGCTGGTATGTGTCAATGAGACCTGTGCCCATCTTGCCATACTTGTAGTTCTCAAGATTGATCTTGCCCTGGGTCTGCTTTGTTCCCTCGAATGCGGACTCGATATCATTGACAGAAGTAAGCATCATGGCGATGTATTCGTCGCGGGTGAACTTCTTGCCGATTTTCAATGCGTAAGAAAGACCGAGTGCAGCCACACCTGAAACATGAGGGCAAGCCATTGAAGTTCCCTGAAGGAACGCGTAGTCAGTATCCTGAGTGTCAGGAAGTTCTGAGCATACTGTAGAAAGGATGCCGGCCTTGGCGCCACCGGAGAATCCGCTCACCTCTCCACCAGGAGCGGCGATGTTGCATCCAGGACCATAGTTGGTGTATGCTGCAGGAAGACCGTCAGGACCGATAGCGGTAACTGAGATATTCTTGCTGTATGCGCCAGGATATGAAGAAACAAGTTTGCCGTCGTTTCCTGCTGCATAGATTGCGATACCGCCGTCAAGAGCTTCGCAGTTCTTGGATTTGTAGAAGTATTCCAATGCCTCGACAAGCAGCGGAGAGAACTCCTTGAATCTCTTGTCAGTGGTCATATTGGATCCGCCGCTGGCATTAGAGTAACCATAAGAGCACTGGATGATGCATGCTCCGTTGTCGGCTGCATATTTCACTGCACGTGCCGTAGCAGCGTCGGCAGCGGATTTTCCGCCTGAGAATATCTGGCAGGACATAAGTCTCACGCCGTCATTCTTGCCTGAACCGCCGGCCACACCGGCCACACCGATACCGTTGTTGTTCACGGCTGCGACTATACCCGCAACGTGTGTTCCGTGACCGCTGTCTCCATTGTTGCTGCCGTCAATACCGATAACTGCCTTGTCCCAAGTGATAGGGCCGTTTTCTACGAAATTATATCCGTGAATATCATCCACATAGCCGTTTCCGTCATCGTCATTGCCGTTCTCGGACTCCTTAGGGTTGGTCCACATGTTTGCGGCAAGGTCAGGATGGGTGTACTTCACACCTTCGTCAAGCACTGCTACCACGACTCTCGGGTCGCCGGCTGTAAGTTTCCATGCATCAGCGACATTGATATCCATTCCTGCGACAGCCTTGGTGGCGATAGCCTGGTCAGCGTTGTTGATGAGGCCCCACTGCCAGAAGATGTTAGGGTCATTGAACTCTGACTTCACGAACGGTCTTGCAGCCTGAGCTGTGAAAGGCACGATCTTGTTGGTGGCGTCAGCCTTGTACATCTTGTTGGAGTACTGAGTCTTGGAGATCTCAGAAACAGATGAAAGAAGACGTGATGCCTCGGCGAGGTCCTGTGACTTGTCGAAGTGCACCTCATACCATCTGTCCAGTCCGGCAGCCTTGGTAGCCGCCTCATGGGCCTTGTCAGAAGGAAATACGCGCACAAGACCGGTAACATTGATCTTCTCGAAGATTTCATCTACTGAAGGAATACCGGAAGTTGGCATTTCAGAAGACTTGGTCGCCATGAATTTCTCAGCGGCAGCCTCTACGGAAGGGAGGGCGGCAGCGGAGAACTTGACGATGACCACGCCATCCTCCACGTCTTTTGGAGCACCGGGAAGATTTGCCTGCTTGTCCATATCAGGATTTCTCAGCGGCTCCGCGGTACAGGCTGCCAATGCGATGGCAGCCAAACCGATGGAAAATATCTTGTTGATGTTCATATTCTAAACTTGTTATTCATTATCTATAAAGTCCGTTCAATATAAAGCCGCCGCGGGAAGGTGCCTTCGAAGCAATGCCGCTTTCCACTTTAATATTCGCTTCAGCGTGCTTTGCGACAGGAACGGCTACCGGAGTCATATCCGCAGCAAGGTTTCTGACATATTTGGTCTTCTGCTGTGCAAATGCCTCATATTCAGGAATCTCCACGTAATTACGACGGGCGAATGCTTCTTTTGCCTGCTTTCTGATCTCAGCAATCTTGCTCTTAGGAAGCTCAGGGATACCGCCCTTGTCCTTGGCAGGATCCACAAGCATCATCTCTGTCATAATACTTACGACTGTATTAGGCGTACCGGTGTAGAGATATCTGAATGTGGTCTTGTTCTCTATTCCGTCTCTTGAAGGAACTCCGTAGAGATATCCGTCAGCTACTTCACCGAAGTACATTCCGCCACCGTAATAAACTGCACTTGTGCTCTCTACAGGAATGAAACCGGTGAATACGTCTGTGCCTTCATAAGATGCGAAATCATCACCCTGAGGAGCGACCAGCACGAACGAGCCCTTATATTTGGACAATTCCTCGTGTCCCGGAATGTAAGCGCCGTACCACACACCGCCCTTGTCGAACTTGACACCTGCAAGGCCTTCGATATCGAAATCGAAACCTTCTGCAGTGCCCTGTTTGATGGAAACGGTACCACGTGCATATCTGGTAAGAGTCTCATCCTCTACGGTCAAGTCCATAGCGTAGTAATTCCAATCCTTGATAAGTTCCTCTTTTGAAGGCTGCTGCTCAAGGAAGTCCTCATAGTCATAGTTGTCCATACCCGGATTGTAAACACCTGTGGTGTGATAATCCTTGGTGGTAATCGATGTGACATAGCCGTTGTTGGCCATGATGACCATAGTGTACTGGCAATCACCGTTCAGGCCCTTGATCATCGAGCTGAAGCCCTTGCCGTTCACTTTTTCAAGTTCCTCTGAAGTGAATGCCTTGCCTGAATCCTTGAGGACGTCTTCGAGTTTCTTGCCCACAAGATATTTTGACTTGTAGAATCCGTAAGTGAGGGACTCGATATCCTGGCCATAAGCATAGAACTTGGCAGAGTTGTCAGGATTGATTCCTTCTCCGGCGAACTCGTTTGTAGCCTCGAGACCATAAGTCAGGATAACCGGCTTCTCTTCACCTTTGGCAACATAACCGAATGAAACGGAAGCATAACCCTGCATTGTGCCGGCCGCATCATAAACACAGCCTACAAGAGTGTATTTGCCTGTCTCCTTGCAGCTCAGGTGCAATGTAGAGGTCTCAGTAATTTCTCCGTCGAATGTGCCGGCCTGATCCAGTTCCTGAGCGAGGAGGCTGGCTGCTCCCTCGTCGATGGCACCTTCGCGTACTGAATATTTGAATTTCTTCACATCAGAAGAAAGAGTTGCAACAACATCCACTACACCGTCCTTGCACTCTTCCTTGGAAAGCGATACCGTATAGTCAGGAACAGTGACGCCCGGCATAAGAATACGTGTAAGACCGTTCATGTTTGCATAAGCATAACCGTCAAGTGTAGCGATGGTGATCATGATGCCCTGTACAGGGAACTCGATGACGCCATCCTTCATTGTACCATACTGTGCAGCACTCTCGTCCAGAGAGAAGTTTTCCGGAACGTAAGAACCGAATGAAACCTCGCCGTCGCCTGAGTTGAATGTCACACCGGCAGTCTGAAGGGGAAGATATACCTTGTCAGGATCGCTCGCATTGACAGTAGTCCAGACGTCCTTGTCCTCAGCATAAGAGTAGTTTCCGCCGGTAAAACTCCTGATGAAATTGGTGCCGCCGTAAACTTTCATCCTGTACAGACCTTTGACGTCAGAGCGCTCGTAGATTTCCACATCCAGTTCCGGATTCGGATTGAATGTGGCTGACTGGATGCTGTAGAGACCTACGATGATGTCATCTCTCCATTTTCCTTTTGTCTCACCATTAGGGCCTTTTACAAGTTCCCAACCGGCGCGTACCACCGAGAATGAAAGACTCGTAGCGCTCGTTCCATAGAGAGAAACATATTCAGGATCGTCAATGCTGATGGTACATTTGTATGTAGTTCCGACTTCAGCCTTGTCGAATTTCACTGTCACATTTGTTTCGGCTGCGCCCTGCTTGAAGGCAATCGGAGATATCGTGAAGACATCCTTGTTCTCGGAATCCACATTGAACGGAACGATGATGGCTTCATCAGTTCTCTTTCTGGCGACCTTGAATGTAACTTTAGTTTCAGCCTTCGGATCCACTTCCACAGTTGTGGAAACGGTCTGCTCCGGGAAATATACTCCGAAATTGTCCGGATTCTCTTTTTCGCCAGGAACATACGAAGCCTCGTCTGCGCAGTTTGTCAATGCAAATGCAGCAAATGTCAGAAGCAGTATATGTTTGATTGTTTTCATATCATTCATTGATTATGAGTTAATTACCCGGTTCTATTTCCAAAGTGGCACAACCTGTGACGGATCCGGATTGTTCTGATTGGCTACCGCAGGGTTGTTCTGCATCTCGTTACGTCCAATCACGAAGTTCCAATATGGAGCCCTGCCTTCGCAGTTGATTCTATATGAAGCCGGAGCATTTGTTCCGGTATATCCTCTCTTGGAAGAAATGTTGAGACGCTTCATGTCGAACATTATGATACCCTCACCCCAGAACTCGACTCTCTTCTGAAGAATAAGTTCATTGATAAAGCCTGTCATAGTAGAAGCTTTGGCAGAACAGTCATATTTTCTGTCACCTACTATACGGTAGTTGTTCATGAATTCGTTGAGCAGCCTGATACCCTCAGAGAGTTTCTCGTGCGCTTTAGCCTCAGCCTCAATGAAGTACATCTCCTCAACACGCATCATACAATGGTCAGCTGCACCACCTGTAATATAATCTTCGTAAGCGCCCTGAGCAGGACGGAACTTGATGTTGCTGTAGTTCTTGAGCTTCGCGAAGTACTCCTTGGCGTCCTTTCTGCAACTCTTGTAGTTGTAGTAGTTCCTGTCAGGATCAAGCCATGAGTGCTTGCGGAAGTCAGAACCGCTGATACTGTTGTAAAGGTTCTTGTTGATGGCGCGGCAAGTATCGTGACCATAGGCACTCCATGCATTCTCAGTGCTCATGTGAGCTGTGAAGCAGAGGAGGTTGGAAACGCTCTCGCTTGGAATCGCAAGTCCCCAGATCCACGCATTGTTGGAGTTTGCGTTGTTGAATCCGTTTGAAGGATCTTCCCACTGGTCCTGGGTAAGAGGCGTGCAACCGCTTGTCTCGATGGCCTTGCGGGCATAGGTTGCTGCAGAAGCATAGTACTCGGCTGACTTGACTTTGTCGCCGTCCTCTTCGAGAGAAGTGGCACGCTCAAGGTAAGCTCTCGCTTTCATACCGTAGATCAATGCGATGCTGATGGTATATTTGTCAGCTGCCTTGAATGAAGAAAGCAATTCTTCAGCTTTCTCGAGGTCAGGGAAGATCAATGTGTCGTAGATGTCTGAAACCTTGGCTCTCGGGTTGTTCTTGGCCTGAGCCTCAGTGGTTTCAGGAAGCACGATAGGAACGCCGAGTCCGATGACATCCTCACCTTCGGTATATTTGTTTCTCTTGAACTCATACATACGGACAAGGTCGAAATAGAACAATGCCCTGTAAGCATAAGCATAACCGAGATACTGTTTTTCCGATGAATCCAGAGCGGAAAAATCAGCGTTTCCGATACGTCTGATGACGCTGTTGGCACTCATGATCCAACTGTAGAAGTTGTTCCATGGAAGAGCACCTACTGCATACTCGGAACCGAGAGCGATATTGCTTCCCCACTGTGAGAACCAGTCATAACCGGTATTTCCCGGAACGACGAGGTCACCGGTCATTGACTCGGTAGCGATATGGATTGCAGGATAAGCGAAATCCCAAGCCAGACCGTATCCTGTAGATCCTGCCTGTACAAGCGCTGCCGGAATACCCTGAATCAATGTCTCAAGTGTAACCTGTTCTTCTGTTGCACCGCCTGTCAACTGAGCCTCCTTGATACAACTGCTGAAAGCGACTGCAGCAATGACTGAAAAAGTCGATATTTTAAATATGTTTTTCATACCACAATAGCTTTTAGAACTGAATACTTACGCCACCGGAAATCGTTCTTGCCGGAGAATAGCCGGCCTGTGTGGTGGCTCCTGAATAAGAATATCTCGGATCGAATCCGCGTCTTGCAGACCAATACCAAAGGTTCTCGCATGACAGATAGAAACGTAGCTTCTCAATGTAAGCCTTCCTTGTAATCCTTGCAGGAAGGGTGTATCCGAAATTGACTGTCTGGAGATTGAGATAGCTTGAGTTCGTCAAGAATCTGTCTGATGAAGCGTTCTGGTTCTGGTCTTCATACTGGAGACGAGGAATGTTGGATGAGGTGTTGTCCTTGCTCCAAGCTTTCAGAATATCCTTGTGCCAGTTCATACCCGTAGATTTGTTGGCCGGAGAATACATTGCCGAAGCATATCCTGAATCCATAGCCTTACCGCCTATCTGGTAGTTGAATGCCACGCTGAAGTCAAATCCATAGAAACTGATGTCTGTTCCGAAACCGCCATAAAGGTCAGGAATAGGATTTCCGCAGATATAGTCAGATGCCTTGGTGTAATCCTCTGTAGGAACGCGCTTTATGGAGCCGTCTGCCTGAGTCTCATCCATATACCAGGTAGATTTTCCTGTCTCGGACACACCTGCGTACTTCTTCATATAGAAGGTGTACATCGGAAGGCCCTCACCGAAGAATGTGCTTCCGCTTACGAATCCTGAATAACCCTCAACTTCCTTGTTCTTTCTTTCCTCAGGAAGCATTGTGATCTTGTTCCTCAGATGAGTGAGGTTCAAGTTGATGCTCCACTGGACGTTGTCGTTCATGACAGGAGTGTAGTTCAATTCGAGTTCCACACCGCTGTTTCTCATGTCACCGACATTGGCATAGTATGAAGAGTAACCCATTGAAGGAGCAACCGGGAATGCGAGAAGCATGTCAGTAGTCTTTCTGTAGAAGTATTCGGCGCCTCCGGAGAGCTTGCCCTGCCAGAAACCGAATTCCACACCGGCATTGAAGTTGGTGTTGGTCTCCCAGGTGATCTTGTCAGAACCTTTGGCGTTGAACACTGTTGATACATTGCCGTTGGAGTTCTCGATGGAGTAAGTGTCCACGTAACGGAAGTTTCCGATATTGTCGTTACCCTGAGAACCGATGGAAGCCTTCACTTTCAGGATGTCCACCCAGTTATAGGTATTGCTCATGAAGTTCTCCCTGTTCATCACCCAGGCTCCGCCGACTGACCAGAAGTTACCCCAACGGTGCTTAGGATGGAAGCGTGATGATGCATCACGACGGAAAGAAGCAGATGCAAAGTATTTGTTGTCAAGGTCATACATCGCACGGGCAAAATATCCCTCATTGAAATACTCGGTTCTGGATGAGTTTGCACCCTGAGAGTCAATGATGGCTCCTGCAAGCTCGTCATTGTCCTGAGTCAGCATGTTGCTCTTCGTTGCAGAAAGAGCATAGTACTTGGACTGGTATGACTCGTGACCGATCATGACATTGATATTGTGACGGTCGAGCTGCTTGGTGTAGTTGAGAATCTGCTGGAGGTTCACGTCGAATGTCCTTACGTGGCCTTTGGAAACGATACCCTTCTGGCTGGCGAACTGTCCGTACCAAGGGTTCTTGGTAGCTGTAGTACGGGATTCGTCCAGAGAGACACCAGCATTGAAAGTGAACTTGAAGTCTTTCAGGAAAGTCACCTCAGCGTAACTTGTACCGTTGAAGGCATTGCCCTCGACATAGCTCTTGTTCAGTTTGGACTCTGAAAGCGCGTTACTGTTAGGGAACAATGAGCGCTCCATTCCGGCATTTGAGCCTTCACCGAAGTCATATCTCACATTTCCGTTCTGGTCATAGAGGATGTTGCCCTCTCCGTCGCGGATATAAAGAGGATAGATAGGACCTACAGTGGTCGTATATGCGAAGACGTTACCTGAAGAGTTGCTCTCTCCATTGTCGTTGATACTGTTGTACTTGAAGTTCGAATATGTGGCGTTGGCGCCGAAACGGAGCCATGACTTGGCCTGATAGTCCATCTTCAGACGGGCGGTATAACGCTCCATGTCAGAGTTATAGACAATACCCTGATTGTTCAGATAACCGAATGATGCATAAGCGGATATCTTGTCATTGGAGCCGGAGATGCTCGCATTGTACTCCTGACGGAGGGAATGACGGTAAGCAGCGTCAGTCCAGTTGTCCGGAGTAATGTAGTATTCCTCACCCATATAGACCAGACGACGTCCGATGGTCGCATTCGGGTTTACCTTTCCATTGATACCGATGAACTCCTGTCCCTTAGGAACATTGAATATCTGGTAACCGAGACCGCCGTCATTTGATGAGCCAGCTACAATCTGGTTGGCCTTGGCATGTGCGGCGAATGCGCTCATGTTGCCGTCAGACACATAGTAGTTGTAAAGTGCTCTATAGTGGGTCTCATAGAACTGTGCAGGATCGGTAATGTACTCGTAATCTCTTACCGCACGGGAGTTTACACCCCATTTGGCATCGACATTGACAACTGCGTCCTGAGACTTCGCTTTCTTGGTGGTGATCATGACGACTCCGTTCGCACCTCGTGCACCGTACAGTGCATTGGATGCGGCATCCTTCAAGACCGTCATTGACTCGATATCGCTCGGGTTCAGGTTGCTCAAGTCGCCTGAATAAGGCATACCGTCCACAATCCAAAGAGGATCGTTTCCTGCATTGAGTGAGCTGAATCCGCGGATACGGATAGAAGGGCTGGAGCCCGGCTGACCGGAAGTGTTTGTCAGCTGCACACCTGCAACCTTACCAGCCAATGACTGAGCCACGTTGGACTGCTGTGATTTGGCGATGTCCTCTGACTTGACTACCGTGGCAGATCCCGTATAGGCATCTTTCTTCGCGGTACCGAAAGCCACGACGATGGTTCCGTCGATAACTTCGGAGTCTTCCTTAAGAGTGACATTGATTGTTGTTTTTCCGCCTACCGGAACAACAGCCGTCTGAAAACCGATAGATGAAATTTGAAGAACGGCATTGGAAGGGGCTGACATCGTGTAGTTTCCATCTACATCTGAGAATGTACCATCCTTCGTACCTTCGATCATAATTGACGCTCCGACAATAGGTTCACCGGCTGAATCTGAGATCGTACCGGATACCTTGATGTTCTGAGCCTGGACCGCTACTGCGAATCCGACAGCAACAAATAGTGTTGCAACAAGGTTTCGTATCATATTATTGTTTTCGGATAATTCGTTAATTGTCCGCTTGCATCCGCTGCAAGATTGGAGCTGTCCGAGGTGGGCAACTCCATTGCATTTACCATCAAGCAATCCCGCGAATTTAAGTATAAATATGCTATTTCCAAACACTTCAGTCATAAATCGACTTTCAGTTTCAGGCGTTCACATCCCCCAATCAGTTACTTTTCATAATGTAATTATCCAAATATAATACAACTTGTAAATAAATTGCATATATTTATGAAAATATTCAAAAAATTCGGGCCAAATGAAAAAATTCCTGTTGTCGTCAATCTTCTTGTTTACCTGTGTATTTATTTCGGTTTCCGCACCGGTTTCAGGCAAATCTTTAGACGAACTCCAGCGCAGATTCGTGGATTTGCGTTTCGGTATGTTCATCCATTTCAACATGCCTACTTTCGTAAATGAAGACTGGCCGGATCCGGACGCTTCACCGGAACTGTTCAATCCTGGCAAACTCGACTGCCGCAGCTGGGCCAAAGCCGCGAAGTCAGCAGGAATGACATACGGATGTCTTACCACCAAGCACCACAGCGGCTTCTGCATATGGAATACCAGGACGACTGATTATTCAGTCATGAGCAGCCCTCTGAAAAGAGATGTCGTGAAAGAATACGTGGACGCCTTCAGGGCTGAAGGACTGGACGTGATGCTTTACTATTCCATTCTGGACACACACGCCCATCTTCGTCCCGGCTGGATAACACCTAAGCACAAAGAACTGGTAAAGAGCCAGTTACGTGAACTTCTCACAGGCTACGGCCCGATTACGGCGCTGATTATAGACGGATGGGACGCCCCATGGAGCAGAATATCTTATGACGAGATACCTTTTGAGGAAATCTATACATTGATCAAATCCATTCAGCCGAACTGTCTGGTAATGGACCTGAATGCGGCAAAATATCCGTCAGACGCTCTCTTCTACACTGACATCAAGTCTTATGAACAGGGCGCCGGACAGAAAATCGACAAGGCAAGCAACGCGCTTCCTGCCCTCTCCTGCTACCCTCTCCAGAAAAACTGGTTCTGGAAAACGTCTTTCCCGACCGCCCCTCTCAAGAGCACGGATTTTCTGGTAAACGGAAACATTGTCCCGATGGGAAAAGCACACTGCAATTTCATCCTGAATGTGGCTCCGAACAGAGACGGACAGATAGACGACAATGCCCTTAAAGCATTGAAACAGATAGGAAAAGCGTGGAACGAGGCGGAACCTGGAGCGGCGAAAAAGGCGGCGAAAGCCATCAGTGCTAACTATACGAGCGACGACGACAGATTCTCGGAATGCGCCGCCCCGATAATATCCTCCAACATTGCCAAGCACCGCAGATCCGACAGCAGCTGGAGCTACGATATGGAAATCTCCGAATTCGCGAATGACGACGACTTCCGCAGCGCGTGGGTGGCCAATGCTCTCGGACCGGACCAGCCGTGGCTCGAGACTTACCTGGACAAGGAAGTCCCTCTCAACATGCTGGTAATCACCGAAGAAGACGGTTCTGAAATCCGAAAGTACAGCATCAGCTTCCGTAAAGACGGGCAGTGGAAAGAGTTTGTCACTGTCAATGCAGATGCCTCAGGAGCGGAAGCGTCACCTGACCGCAAGGACGTCCGCATCAGCAAAAGCGGAAGAGTGAGCATCATCAGGTTTGAGGAAAACTACGCAGACGCCGTCAGGATAGATGTGCTCGAGTACAGAAAAGCCACAGCGCCTGACGGAATCTACAGATCCGGAAGCACTGTGGGCATATCAGAAATAGGAGTATATCGTGAGAGGAGGAATTAGTCCATCTTCAGGACACCTTTCACGAACACTCTGTCCATAAGCTCGTCATACAGACGGGCGCGTTTGCACAAATCGAAGAGATTTATTCTCCAGCGCATAAGCTGGACAAAATCCGTCATCTTTCTTACCTGCGCACGAGTCAGGCCGATGCTTTCCGGTCCGACAGGAGCACCTACGCTCTTCATGAGAGCTACCATCTTGTCATAGGTATATACCTGATTCTTAATACGTTCCTTAAGGTCAAACCAGTTATCCTTGACTGTCTGGAGCTGTTTCCTTACGGTCTCGGCATCATTGTACTTCTTGGTGATTTCAGTATATCCCAACTGCGGAACAGGGAAGTCCTTGAAGATGTCCAATGCCCTCTTCTGCTCCTGCTCAAGTGTAGGCCAGGCCGCCACACAAGCATCCACATCGAGTTTGGAAAGATCCATCTTGAGGAACTCGTCGAAACAGGCGCTCATGATGACGGTACCCATCGCACACTGGAATCCATGTGACTGGAATTTGCCCTTGTAGCGATACTCAGTCATATCCAGGTAGTGGCTGTAAAGGTGTTCCGAGCAGGAAGCCGGACGGCTTGTATGCGCTATCTGCATTGCCAGTCCTGTCAATGTCAATCCCACGAACAGATCACCTACAGCCTCAGGATCACCGGCCGCAATCCTCTCATTCTCAGCAAGAATAGAATTGAGCGAATCATTGACCAGACTCCAAGCCACCGGAATGATAGGCTCAGTACCGAACATATCGGCAATCATCCACTCTGCACCTGAAGTCACTTTCGCCGCAAGGTCACCGTAACCGGCAGCAGTCATCTCCTTCGGAGCGGCAGCAAGCACTTTATTGTCCGCAAGGATAACCTTAGGAGCGTGTGTCTCGATATTGATCTTGGCACCATCCTTGGTCACCACCGCACCTGAAGAAGCGAATCCGTCAACGGAAGCAGCCGTAGCCACTACCATATATGGCCTTTCGTGATGGAAAGCGGCAAGTTTGCACAAGTCATTGAGCACGCCGGAGCCAACAGCTACAGGAATGGCATCTGAAGCATCCAGAATCTTGTCCACCCTGTCCACAAACTCGAATTCAGCATGGAATTCATCTTCTTCAAATATATAAGTGTCGCATTTGATGCCTGCATCCTTGATGAAGTCGGTCACTACCTTTCCGGCTGCACGCCAGGTATTCTTGTCAGCAACCACAAGTGCCGGTTTATCCCCGAAATTCTCGCGGAACAACTTCGGAGCAAGCCCCAATACGTCATTTCCGAACTCAAACACCTTGGTGTCATTAGCCATTGCCAAGGCTTCGTCAAGCTGTTTTCTATAATCCATAATTTAATGTATTAGTTTTCTGATTCTGGAGTGCTGTAGCCGTCTGTCTTCTTGTTCCAGAGAGTGAGGAGCGTCAGCAATCCGATGAACGCCACCACAATCATTATCTTGAACACAAGTTCCCAACCGCTGGTATCAGCGATGTGTCCGAAAACAAGACCGGAGACGAGAGGGCTCAAGTAAGCCACGAAACCGATGATGCCATTGGCAGAAGAAGCTCCCCTTCTGGTAACCTGGTTGGATGCAATCACGCCGATGAGCGCCTGCGGTCCATAGAGGAAGAAGCCGATGCAGGCCAATACCATCATCAATATCACCGGATTGGTATCCTGCGGAAGCACGCAGAACAATATCAGGAACAATATCACGCCGACCATACACAGCACGCAAGTCCTCTGTGCCCTTCCGTGGAACAGTTTGTCGGACACGACGCCGGCCACGATCATTCCGACCACGCCGAACGCCTCGAAAATAGCCACGGTCCACGCTGACAATGCAGGAGACAGGCCCCGGCTTTCCTGGAGGAATGACGGTCCCCAGTCGAGAACGGCAAGACGTACCACATAGACGAAGAACACGGACAGTGAAAGAATCCAGATTACAGGATTGAGAATCACCTTCTTTATGATGAACTGCCTGAAATCCTTCTTCTCCTCTTCGCTCTTCACCTCAACAGTCGTGGTGCCTTCAAGTTCAGGAAGACCTACGGACTTAGGCGTGTCTCTCAATGTCACGATAATGAATATGACGCCCAGGATGGCGATGAATGCCGGAATCCAGAAGGCCCAATGCCATGCGCCGATATTCAGCAACGCATTGTCCACATAAGCCTGAGCGGCCGCAGGGTCCATTCCTTCAGTGATGTTCCTGGTATTTTCTATCACTCTCGCACGCATCTCCGGATCAGCGCTCATGTCTGTTCCGGTGTGGCCCATGATGTAACCGCAAAGGACGGCGGCAATGAAGGCTCCGACTGAGTGTGAAGTGTTCCAGATGGACATCTTCGTCGCGAGTTCCTGTGGTGGAACCCAGTGAGTTATGAGTCGGTTGCACGGAGGAAAGCCGCAGCCCTGAAAAGCATTGTTTATTACATACAGAATCGCGAAAAGGAGCACAAGAGCATTGACGAACACGGTCCCGTTGCTGACTCCAGTCAGATAAGCGCAGATCATGGCGCCGGCTCCGAATATCAGGTTCACGAATGCGCTCACTGACAAGCCGGTGACCAGATGCCATCTTCCGTTCAGTCTGTCCGCCAAAAATCCATTGATAAGCTTGGATACGCCATAGATGAAACTGGCTATAGCCAATATGGCTCCAAATGTCGCTTTGGTTATTCCATATTCAACAGTCAGTCCCGGAATGGCGAATGAGAAGTTTTTCCTTACGAGATAGAAGATAGAATATCCTATCATTGTACCGATAATGGTCCGCCACTGCCAGTACTGGAATTTTTTCTGTTGTTCCGGTGTCATTAATAATATATAAATTAGTTATTACAATATCTTGGCAAATTTAATACAAATTAGCTTTGGTTATTATTCTGAGCGGCATTTTTCAACACATTCTTATATATGTCATCCACCACGAGTCCGGACAGAGTCATTCCGAAAATCGCGGTAATATGCGCCGTGGTGCCGTTTATCTGGGCTTTTGTAGCATTCCACATGCTGTCATCCCCGTCACATTCATGATTGAGTCCCCTGTTCGGCAGCACCTCGTCATCATAGACACACAGGAACTTGTGCGCAGGGAAAGTCCCGGCCCGTTTCAGCTTTTTCCGCAGAGCAGCACCCAACGGACAGCCGCTCACCTGCCAGAATTCCGCCACCTTCACCCTCCGGGGGTCTGTTTTCAATGCTGCCCCAAGCGAGCAGAAGAACTTGGCCCTGCTCTGTGAAGCACGCAGAATCAGCAATGCCTTGTCCTTCAGCGAATCTATCGCATCTATCACATAATCAAACGAATCCAGGTCGAAAGAATCGGCCGACTCCTGATTGTACACAGCCTGCAACGCCTGAATTTCAGCATCGGGATTGATGTCCAGAAGCCGGGCCTTGAGCGCCTCCACCTTTACCTGACCGACAGTCCTGACCGTAGCCATAAGCTGCCTGTTCACATTGGTAATGCTCACCTTGTCAGAATCCACGATGGTCAGATGCGTAACTCCGCTTCTGACAAGTCCTTCCGCACACCAGCTGCCCACTCCGCCGACTCCGAATATGATCACTTTCACAGAGGAGAGGACGCCCATGACATCCTCTCCCAAAAGAAGTTCAGTTCTGTGAAATATCTCCTTAGTAATCATCCGACAGGCTCCTACCTTGTTATCTTGGCTGTCCAGCCACCGCCAGGAGCCATATTGATCTTCACCTTACGGTCTGCCGGTACAGGTACCAGTTCATGCCTGAAGTCCCTCGCGGCCCTGTCAGCATTGACACCGTCATGGAAAATCTCCATCGTCCACTCTCCCTCGCCGAGGAAGCTCAAGTCCAGAACCAGCTCACGGGCCTGCCATCCGGTCAATGAACCGACATACCAGGTCTCACCGCTGCGGCGGGCCAATGTAATATATTCCCCGATCTTGCCGTTTACAGCCAACGACTCGTCCCAAACCGTAGGACATTCTGCAATATACTTGGTGCACAGAGGCTCGGCCATATAGTTTGAAGGTGAATCGCACAGCATATTGAGAGGCGAGTCAAACACCACATACTCAGCCAATTGGCGGCAACGGGTGCCCTGGCTCATAGGCTCCGTATTGACCGGACGATAATTGCCCTTCGTGGCATTTCTCATCGCGCCCTGTGTATAGTCCATCGGGCCGGCAGCCATACGGATAAACGGAACAGTAACATCATAGGTCACCTGATCCACAGAAGAATCGCTCCATTTCATCTGCTCAAGACCGTGCACTCCCTCGTAATTCACCACATTCGGATAAGTCCTGCTCAGGCCGGCCGGCTTGTACGTTCCGTGAAAATCCACCATCAGATGATATTTGGCAGCAGTCTCGGCAGCACGCCTGTGGAAATCCACCATCACCTGGTCATCCCTGTCCATAAAGTCCACCTTGAAGCCCTTGATTCCCATCTCGGAATAGCGCTTGCATACATTCTCCATATCTCTGTCGAACGCCCAGTATCCAGCCCACAGAATCAGGCCCACTCCACGCTCTCTCGCATATTCCGTCAGCATCGGAAGGTCGATCTCAGGAATCACCTGCATAAGGTCCGCCTGCAGGTTCACCGCCCAACCTTCATCCAAAATCACATACTCGATACCGTTTGCAGCGGCAAAGTCAATGTAATATTTATATGTGTCATTGTTTATGCCGGCACGGAAATCCACACCATAAACATTCCAGTCATTCCACCAGTCCCAGGCAACTTTTCCCGGACGAACCCAAGAATAATCAGCCTCAGGGTCCTGAGGAGTGGACAGCTTCCAGACCATGTCATTCACGGCAAGGTCAGCATCATTGGCCGTAACCATGATTACTCTCCACGGGAACTTCTCAGCCGCAGAAGCCTTGGCGATATAGTTCTCTCTCGACTGCACCTCCATCTGAAGCCTGTTGTGTCCACCCTGCTTCACCTCTTTCGGATAGCCCGCAAATCTTCCGGAGAGAGAGGAACCGCCTTTTTCATTGTACAGGAACATTCCCGGATAGTTCATCAGGTCCGCCTCAGTAATCAGCACCTTCACGCCACCGTCAGCAGCTACCGCAACAGGCGCAAATGCCAGACGCTCCTTGTTCCACCCGGAAAGCGGATGAACAGCATAAGTATTCTCAAACGAATTGTAGAACTGAGTCTCCAGGCTCTGGGCATGTTGGCGCACATACGGAATATAGGCCGTCCAGTCTTTCGCAAACGCAAATTCCGCTTTCTCACTGACCACATCGCTGTCTGACTTCAGTTTGCTCACGAACCTGTAGGCCACCCCCTCGTCATACGCACGGAAAACCAGAGAGAACTCCTTGAACTCGAGCGTCATCTCATTGTAACGGTCCACAACCTCGGCCTTCTTATAGGCAATCGTCGGCAGGACCTGGTCCACAGATGTGTTTCTGACCTTCTTCACCTTGTCATTGACTCCGAACACGATGCCGTCGGACAATGTCATATTTATCTCAGAAGGAGCGATGAGCACCTGGGCATCATGCGCCACCGTATATGTAATCACGTCAGACACCACCACCGTCGCACGAAGTTGCCCGTCCGGAGAAGTCACCTGATAAGAGCCGTCATTGCTGAAGGCGAGCATAGGGGAGATCAATGTCAATGATACTGCCGCCAAAAAAGTTTTCAATGTCATAATATAGTGTTAAATGGTGTTATAATTATCGCTTATCAAATTCCGAGTTCCTTCTTCATATCCCTCAACATGTCGAAAGCCTGCATAGGCGTCATATTGTTAAGGTCAGCATCTTTCAAAGTATCTCTGATTGAAGACAATGTAGGATCATCAAGCTGGAACAGAGACAGCTGGATGGAGCCGTCGCTCTCCACCCTGCCCTCTTTAGTGTTATAAGGCTTTATTATCTTCCCGCATTGGTCCGGGGAAGGTTTGCTTATCTCACTGCCGCCAGAAGCCTCGAGCGCGGCCAATGTTTTCTCTGCCGACTCCAACACTTCCTTAGGCATTCCGGCCATTCTCGCCACGTGGATACCGAAGCTGTGGGCAGTGCCGCCTTCTTTCAGTTTTCGCAAGAAGATGACTTCTTTTCCGATTTCCTTGACCGCCACATGGAAATTCTTGACACCAGAATACAGGCTTTCCAGGTCATTCAGTTCATGATAATGTGTGGCGAAAAGCGTCTTCGCCCCCTTTCCGTATTCGTGAATATACTCCACTATCGCCCTTGCTATGGACATGCCGTCATACGTGGATGTGCCCCTGCCGATTTCATCGAGAAGCACAAGCGAACGCTCGGAGAGATTGTGCAGAATCATTGACGTTTCCAGCATCTCCACCATGAACGTGGATTCTCCTCTGGAGATATTGTCCGAAGCGCCCACGCGGGTGAAAATCTTGTCGAACCAGCCGAATTTCGCGGAATCCGCCGGCACGAATGAGCCGATCTGCGCCAGGAGCACGATCAATGCTGTCTGCCTCAGCAATGCTGACTTTCCGGACATGTTCGGACCGGTCAGAATGATGATCTGCTGGTTTTTATTGTCCAGCATTATGTCATTCGGCACATATTCCTCGCCAGGTCTCATCAGCGTCTCGATGACCGGATGACGCCCCGCCTTGATTTCGAGAGACAGGCCGGAATTCACTTCCGGACGGCAGTATCTGTTTTCCAATGCCAGTTCAGCAAAACCTGCAAGGACATCGAGCTTGGCCACAATCGCGGAATTGGCCTGAATGCTTCTTATGGATTCCTGGATCTTGGAAACCAACGCACCATAAATGGCTGATTCCAAAGCATATATCTTGTCTTCAGCCGACAGAATCTGCTGCTCGTAGTCCTTCAGTTCCTGAGTAATGTATCTCTCTGCATTGACAAGAGTCTGCTTGCGGATCCAATCTTCCGGCACCTTGTCCTTGTGGGCATTGCGGACCTCGATATAGTAGCCGAAAACATTGTTGTAACCTATTTTCAATGAGGAGATTCCGGTGCGTTCAGTCTCTCTCTGCTGCATATTCAGCAGGTACTGCTTTCCGCCGCGGGAAATCTCCCTCAGCCGGTCGAGTTCCTCATTCACTCCGGAGGCAACCACATCGCCCTTGCCTATCGCGGCCGCAGCTTCCGGGGTCAATGTCTTTGAAATTTCTTCGTGAAGCGCATTGCAGTCGCTTATCGGCGAGACCAGTTCTGTCAATGGCACGCAATCTCCGGTGCACAGTTCCTTTATCGGGCCGAGCTGTGACAGTCCGCGCGAAAGCTGAAGCACTTCCCGGGGCATGATCTTGCCTGTAGCCGCCCTGGACATCATTCTGTCCAGATCTCCGATGTTGCCGATATGTTCCTGGACCGCCGTGAGCTTTTCCCTGTTGCCGGTGAAGCAACTTACTATGTCATACCTTGAGTTCAGTTCATTCAGATCTACGGAAAGCATTGCCAGCCACCCCCTCAACAGTCGTGAGCCCATAGGTGAACAGCATTTGTCAATGACGTCCACAAGTGCCACTCCTTCTCCGCCAGATGAGGCCGCGAATATCTCCAAATTCCTGATAGTGAAGCGGTCCATCCAGACGAACTTACTGCCGTCTATTCTGGAAATCGAGCAGATGTTCGCCAATCCGGTGTGCTGCGTCTGCTCCAGATATACCACGAGAGCGCCTGCAGAGCAGATGCCGAGAGGATATGTGTCAATGGCATATCCCTTCAGGGACTCCACTTTCAGCTGCCTCTTCAGTTTTTCCACGGCTGAATCATAGACAAACGCCCATTCGTCCAGCGTGGACACATACAGATTCTCTCCGTAGAGTTCCTTCACCTTTTTTTCATAGCCCCGCTGCACCACGACCTCTTTCGGCGACAGTGAGGCTATCAGAGTACCGATGTACTCCACACTGCCCTGAGCCACTTGGAATGTTCCGGTGGACACATCCAGGAAGGCAGCTCCGCATTGGTCCTTGGAAAAGGTCAATCCCGTGAGGTAATTGTGCTCTTTCCCGTCGAGCATATTCTCGCCGAAGGCAATGCCGGGAGTCACCATCTCCGTCACTCCTCTCTTTACAAGTGTCCTGCCGCCTACGAGTTTCGGGTCCTCAAGCTGGTCGCAGACCGCCACCTTGTAACCGGAGCGGATGAGTTTCGTAAGGTATTGTTCTATAGCGTGATGCGGAAATCCGGCCATAGGCACGGTTCCCTTGTCTCCGTTGGAGCGTCTGGTCTGGACAAGGCCCAGGACCTTGCTTGCCAGGACTGCATCATCAGAATATGTTTCATAGAAATCTCCTACCCTGTACAGCAGTATCGCTTCAGGGTGCTGCGCTTTGACCGCAAAATATTGTTTCAGAAGCGGTGTATCTTCCGCCTGTTTCTTCGCCATCTCGGAAATAGAGTTAGTTGAATCAGGCAAATTTACGAAATAATCCCTAACTTTACACCGATACTATACCGATATGAAGAAAGTACTTATCATAACATATTATTGGCCGCCGACCGGAGGATCTGGCGTCCAGAGGTGGGTGAAATTCAGCAAGTATCTGCCGCAATTTGGCTGGCAACCTGTGATTTACACACCGGAAAACCCGGAGATGACAAGCATTGACAAGAGCTTGGAAGAGGACGTTCCGAAAGACGCCGTCATCATAAGACGCCACATCACAGAATTCTATTCATTGTACCGTAAGCTGACGGGAAAGGCCAATGACGCCACGAAGCAGGAGGTGAACCCGATCAACCACCAGGAAAAGACTTTCAAGCAGAAGCTGATGCTTTTTCTGAGGGGCAATCTGTTTATCCCGGATCCTCGCGTGACATGGGTAAGGCCGTCTGTAAGATTTCTGAAGAAATACCTGAAGGAACATCCGGTGGACGCTATCGTAAGTACCGGCCCTCCTCAGTCAATGCACCTGATTGCCAGGAAGTTGGCTGCCGCCACAGGACTTCCGTGGGTGGCTGATTTCAGGGACCCGTGGACCAGGATGTTCTACTTCAAGCATCTGTGTCTGTGCGGCTGGGCCAAGAAAAAGCATCAGCGCCTGGAGCAGCAGGTGCTGGACGACGCCACTGTGGTAGTTGCGGTTTCGCCGCTGGTGCAGGAGGATTTCCAGACCATGACCGATACGCCTGTAGAGCTGATTACCAATGGTTTCGACGAGGACGATTTCGATCAGGTAGTGGAACCGGACGGATATTTCAACATCACCCATACCGGGCTTTTCGCCTCTGACGGAAACCCTGAAGTCGTCTGGCAGGCTCTTGCGGAAAAATGCCAGTCCGACCCTGATTTCGACAAGATGCTGCGTATCAGGCTTACTGGAAAGACCGACAGCGAAATCATATCTTCCATAAGGGAAGCAGGGCTTGGAGACCATCTCGTGAATCTCGGTTATCAGGACCACAATGTGGCAGTGCGTGAGCAGAAAAACGCTTCACTGCTTATCCTGCCGCTCAGAAAAGAGCCTGAATACAAAGCCACGCTGCCGGGCAAGCTGTTTGAGTATTTGGCGTCGATGAACCCTATCCTCGGCATCGGCCAGACCGACGGTGCGATGGCGAGAATCGTGAACCAGACAGGTGCAGGTGTGGTTTTCGGCTGGGATGACAAGGAATCCGTAGCCTCTTACATAAACCTGTGCTGGAACAAGTTCAAGGCGGGAGACGACACCGAAGATATGCAGGTGGCCCACTCCGGCGAAACCGAACTGAACGAAATTCTGAAGGACGACGACCAGTCTGACGCCATACGCCAGTTCTCACGTAAAGCTCTCACTGCCCGCATGGCAGCTCTGCTCGACTCTCTTACGAAATAAGGACCTTGCCTCCAGTTTGAAAATTCATCTCTGCGCCGTAAACTTTCCGCATAGCATCCCGCCCGCTGAAAGAAGGATGAGGAGGATGAGGAAGATGGATGACGCTCGTGATATGTTCGAACTGATGCGATATGATGCCGGAGCGAAACGCATGACGATATCGTGTTCGCCGGCCGGGAGAATCGCCCCGCGCAACGTCCAGTTCGCACGGAACAGTTTCAGGGAATCTCCGGAAGGATTGTCCGCCAAGGTCAATGTCCATCCGTCAGGATAATATATCTCACTGAATACCACTGCCTTATCAGAAGATGCACGATAGTGGTAGCGCAGTTCGTTAGGCGCATAGGAGGTCATATATACAGTATCCCGTGCAGAGGCAAGTTTCGCCTCTATCGAAGCGCCGGCGAGCGAGCATGCGTCCACGGCATCCGCTGCCCAGGCAAAATCAGGACCGATAACGGCTGTTGTGTGAAGGTCAATGCCGTCCAACATCGATATTTCCTCATTGGCCGAAAGCGCGCGTGCAGCAGAATCCACGAACCAGACATTGCCCATAGCGCGAGGATTGACCACAGGTGCGCTGTTGCCGTCAAGAATTATGTATTTGTCATTCAGCATTGACAATACCGGCACTCTCGGAAATGAAGCCATAAGGCCTTCCATCGTCCCTGCTGCATTGACAGCCTTGATTATCGAATTTATTTCGCCGGTCAGATGACGGTCGATGAGATCCTGGTAGCGCTGCATTTTCACAGGGCTGTAACCGCCGATATTCTTGTGCCAATAGCTCGGATGAGAGTCATTGAAGACATTGACTGAGAGGTCCAGGACGCGATAATCGAGTTCCTCGTCTGCAAGAATCGCCTCATCCACAGGCCTCTGGGCGAACTGGCCATTGAAGTTCTTAGGCGTCGTAAAATGGTCGGAATTCAGATACCTCTTGCCCACCGCGAACATGTTCAGAAGCACCAGTGCGGAGATGGCAAGTCCTGCCGAAAGCCTTCTGCCATTAGCAGATTTGGTCTGCCCTTCTTTCGGTTTGGAATAGGTCCAAAGTATTATCAGATAAGTAAATACGATCAGCCAGAACGACATCATAGCATCATGGGACAGAAGGGTCTGTCTGTCCTGCTGGAATGCTGACACAAGTTCTGACGGATATTGGCTGTCCATGTCGGCAGTGAAATCTCCGGCAATGCCCGGGAAAATCCAGCACAGGAGGCAGACTCCTGCTGTCAATGCAAGTGCGACGGTGCCCTGTTTCTTGAACCGCGCGAAGTCCACGCCGCCCTTGAGAATCTTGTCCAAAACGATGAATCCGAGCATCGGCAGCGTCACCTGAAGTGCGACCAATGCCATTGACACAGTCCTGAACTTGCTGTAGAACGGCATATATTCATACCAGAACCTGGTGAACGGCATGAAGTTCTTGCCGAGTCCGAGGAATATGGCTATAATCGTGGCTACGAGTATCCACCATTTGTCTTTTCCTTCACATAGAAGCAGACCCAATATGAACAGGAAGATGGTGATGGCGCCCATGTACATCGGCCCGGCCGTAAATGGCTGCGGTCCCCAATAAAGCGGCAGCGACTTGGCCGTCTGCCTTACATTCGGCTGTCCATATTTCTTCAGCACCTTCACGGTTTCCGACTTGGAAGGATTCATCTCCTGAGCCGATGAGCCTCCGTTGAAGTCCGGAATCATAAGATTCGGAAGCTCCTGCCATCCGTAAGACCATGCCGTAGCATATTCTATATCAAGGCCTTTGGACTTCCCGGCATTGTCCTCCGTCTGCTCCGATGCCAGTTCCGAACCGCCACGCATTGTCTGGTGCGAGTATCGGTACATCGGGATAAGTTTGTTGGCATTGGCACCTATTCCGACGAGTCCGAGAAACAGCAGGAGGAACGATGCGGCGAAGAATTTGCCGAGTCCGTGACGACGCTCCTTGTCTGCGACGAGCCAGATGAAAAGTCCTATGGCATAGCAGAATATGACAATCGCGAGATAGTACGAAATCTGGATATGGTTTGCCTTGATCTGGAAGTTCAATGCCATTCCGAACAATGCCGCGCCGAGTACCGCCTGCGGAATCCACGCCCGCCAGCCCTTCTTTTCAGGTTTCGGGTCAATGTCATCTTCCCTGCGGTACATTCCCAATGCCGCCCTGTATGTAAAAATGACGGCTGCAAGCACCCACGGGAACCACGCGATGGCCATCATCTTGGTATTGTGTCCGACCTGGATAATCTGCATGTTATATGAGCAGAATGCGACCGCGACAGCTCCGCCGACAGCAAGTATCTTGTCAATGCCAAGCGACAGCATCAGCAGGAATGCGCCGAGCAATGCGATGAACAGATATGTGGCTGGACGACGTCCGAGCAGAAATGCGTCATAGATTTTCTGGGTCCAGTCGCCCTCTGGATTGCCGGTTATCATCGTGGTAGGCATTCCGCCGAACATGGAATTGGTCCAGGCGGTACGGTCATCCGGATGTGCCGCGTTCCACTCATTGGCTTCATGGGCCATGCCCACATAACCTGATATATCGCTCTGGTTAACTATCTTTCCGCCAAGCACTTGTGGCACAAATCCATACGCCAGTGCCAAAAAGAGCGCTACGATGCCCACATAAACCAGGGCCTTTTTCCAAATCTTCTGCATCTTTGCCTATATTTTTTCACCCACAAAGTTAGTGCTTTTTTCTGTCCGGCTATCCGTTTTCAATGAAAATCCACCAAGTACACATACTTGTGGTCCACAATGTTGTGAACTTTGCGGAACAATGCTTATATTCGCCATCAAATCAGAATGTTATGTATAAGCCTTTTGTTTATGGAACTTCGGTTTCAGGAGAAAATATTCCATAGCAAAAGGATGTCGTTCTACATGTTCGGGGATACCATTTACCTTGGAAAAATCCCGGAGGCTGACTGGGTATTAAATATATGCTCCAGATTCAATAAAACTGGCATCACCATTTCAGAACTGGCATCACCATTTCAGAAGGGCACGCTGAAGATATTTGCCGCAGAGTCGAATGTTATTCTTCGTATGTTCAGCAACTTGCTCCTTTAAACAAATTTTGTCCGTAAAAAGTAGCCTTTCTACGGACAAGTTATTCAAAAACAACAACTTGTCCGTGAGAAGGCGGGGTTTCACGGACAAGTTGAAAGTAGATACTATATTTGCTTATTTTCTGACGTACACGGCGAAGGAATACTGAAGGCCGTTCTCAGGGTCGGTTTCAGGAGGGGTTTCTGACTGCAATGTCCAGACGTCAGGGCCGATGGCAGGGAAGAAGGCGTCGGCATCGGGGACTGAGGTATGGACATGGGTGATGTAGAGCTTGTCCGCCTGGGCCAACGTGCGCTCATAGGTCTTCGCACCGCCGATAACAAAGCATTGACCTTCAGAGTTTTGCACGTCAGCAGCATTGACCTCCTGTGCAGCAGCGGTCTGAATCTCTTGCGCGTCAGCGGCATTGACCTGAACTTCTTGCGCGGCAGCGAAAGCGGAGGCGACGTCAGGCACCTGCACCACGCTTTCAGGGGCGTCGAAATGACTTTTGGTTATGACAATGTTCCGGCGGCCGGGAAGGGGGCGGCCGATGGAAAGCCATGTCTTATAGCCCATTATGATGGGACAGCCCATGGTTACTCTGCGGAAATACTTCATGTCCGCTGAGATGTGCCATAACAGTTCATTGTCACGGCCTATCGCCATATTGTCGGCAACCGCCGCTATGATATTCTTCTGCATTGTCCTGAAAATAAATAAAATAACTCAAGTTTCGCAAGGGCGAAACACCGCTTATAGAGCCCGCGAGGGCGATGGTAAGTCCCTTCCCCGAGGGGAGGGATTTAGGGTGAGGGTAACGTACAAAAAGCGCGTTGGGCTTACAGCCTTCCAAACTATTGACAACCCTCAAATTCGCACTAACGTTCAGCAAGTTTGACAACTTGCGAATTATGGCCGATCTTACACCGCTACCGGGGCCTTGATCGCAGGCCATGGATCGTAACCTTCAAGCGTAAAGTCCTCGTACTTGAAATCGAAAATACTCTTCACTTCGGGGTTGATCTTCATTACGGGGAGCTTGCGCGGCTCACGGGAAAGCTGAAGATCCACCTGCTCGAAGTGATTCAGATAGATATGCGTATCGCCTGTGGTATGGATGAACTCACCCGGCTGGAGTCCGCAAACCTGCGCAATCATCATTGTCAGAAGCGCGTAGGATGCGATATTGAACGGCACGCCGAGAAAAGTGTCGGCACTGCGCTGATACAGCTGGCAGGACAGTTTGCCTTCCGCAACGTAAAACTGGAAAAGGCAATGACACGGCGGAAGCGCCATCTTGTCCACCTCGCCCGGATTCCACGCTGAGACGATCATTCTGCGGGAATCAGGATTGTTCCGAATCTGGTCAATGACTTGTGACAGCTGGTCAATGCTTCTTCCGTCAGGAGCCGGCCAACTTCTCCACTGATGCCCATAGACAGGACCCAAATCGCCGTTTTCGTCCGCCCACTCGTCCCAGATGGACACGCCGTGGTCCTTCAGATACTTGATGTTGGTATCTCCGGCAATGAACCACAACAGCTCATATATTATGGACTTGAGGTGAACCTTCTTGGTGGTCAGCAGCGGAAACCCTTCAGAAAGGTCGAAACGCATCTGGTATCCGAACACGCTCTGTGTGCCGACACCCGTGCGGTCGTGCTTTACCACGCCATCCTTTCTGATATGGCGCAACAGGTCAAGATACTGTCTCATAAGCAGTTACTTTCTTACGGAAAAAGCAAAGACAATCGCCTGGCCATACACCTCGCCCGGTCTGAGAACCGTAGAAGGATAATCGCTTTCGTTAGGAGAATCTGGATAATGCTGACATTCGATAGCGACTGCATCATAATCGTGATAGACATGACCGTTCTTGCCCGCAGGACATCCCTCAAGCCAGTTTCCTGTGTAAACCTGCACGCCCGGCTGGGTGGTCAGCACCTCGAGCACTCTTCCGCTCTCCGGAGAATACAGTTCCGCCGCTGTCTGAATCTGGTCAGGCTCAGCTCCGTCAATCACGAAGCAGTTGTCATAACCCTTGCCATATTTCAATGCCGGGAAATCCGCGCGTATATCCTGTCCGATAGGCTTTGCCGTCACGAAATCCATAGGCGTCCCCGCAACATCAGCCGGCTCACCGAGTGGTATCAGCGTCTCGTCAGTCGGAAGGAACTCTGACGCATTGAGTTTCAGAATGTGATTCAGCACAGTGCCTGAGCCTTCCCCGTTGAGATTGAAATATGAATGGTTCGTAAGATTGAGCACCGTAGGAGCATCTGTCTCGGCGGTAAAGGTCAATGTCAGTTCATTTTCTTCTGACCACGTGTATCGTGCCACGACCTTGAGATTTCCCGGATAACCGGCCTCTCCATCCTCTGAGAAGTACATGAATTCGACCGCATCGCCATCTGTCCGGCTCTCCCACACCTGATTCTGGAAACCGTCAGGGCCTCCGTGAAGATGATTGCAGGCATTGTTTATCGGCAATGTGTATTCTTTTCCGTCCAGTGTGAAATGCCCTTTCGCAATTCTGTTGGCGTACCTTCCCGGGCATTTTCCGGCACATGGTCCGTCACCGAAATACGACATCGGATCATCATATCCGATCACGACATCAGCAAGTTTTCCGTCCTTGTCAGGAACATTGACAGAAACTATTCCGGCACCTACGCTCGACAGTGAAACTGATGCGCCTGATTCATTGGTAATTGTGTAAAGGACAATCTCCTTTCCGTCAGGAGTCTTTCCCCAAATTCTGCTTTCAATCTTCATATTCAGAAATCATTTATTGCTGATTATTGTGCCACGGCGAGGGCGGCGAGCTTCTCGAAGACCTTGTCCTGCGGAGCATCTTTCAGGATGACGCGTTTCTCGCGGTCGAGAAGGTAGAGGGACGGGATAGCGCGGACATTGTAGATCTGGTCCATGCGGATGATGTAATTATGGTCATAGCCGCTTATCCACTCCTCAGGATATTCCGCTGCGAACGCCCGCCATTTGTCGAGTTCCTGGTCAATGTAGATGTTCACGACTTTCAGTCTGCCTGTCTTCTCCAATTCTGCTATCTCAGGATTCTGCTCTATCATCTGAGTTATTTCCTTGCAGTTCGGGCATCCCGGGTTGGAGAAGAAAAGCAGGGTGTAGTCCGCATTGACACTGTAAAGCGTCCTTACTTTTCCATTTAGGCTCTTGAACGAGAAATCCGCAGCCTTGGTCCCGATACGGTTCAGGGCACACATGGACGCATCATAGCCGTAGGCCGGACGCATGTTCTCGTCCACCATGTCTGATTTCGCAAGTCCCTGGACGTAAGGAAGATAGAACTCCTCATTCCTCAGCGGTGAATTAGGATCATAGAGATACTTGCTCACGAACTTGGTGATGACTTCGAACACATTTGACGAAGTGTCACGTCTCTCACAAGCCTCCGCAGCATTGAAAAGGGAGGAAACAGACTTGAGCGCCTCATCCGTCGGAGCGTTCCACAGAAGCGCCGCATAGATTCCGAACTGCTTCTCCACGTCATCCACGCTTATTCCCTGCACATGCGCAGAATCGCATAGACCGGTCAATGATTTAGAGAAAAGTCCGTCCCAGAAATGGCTCATTATGTAGGACATCCTCTCTTCAGGCTCGGTTATCATCCCCGGCACCTTGAGTTCCGGAAATGGTACGGAAGATGGCTGCTGCGTAGCCTTCTTGGCATTGTTCCCGTTACCGCAGGACAATGCGCACAAGACCGTCACCACGGCAGCTAAGTATCTCATTCTAACCATTTTCCGCTATTTTTGCCTCTGAGACATTGATCATGAAGTCACCCATCTTCTCGAGTTCAGCGACAATGTCCATGTAGAACACGCCCACCTGATAATTGTAGGATGAATTCTCCTCGATATTGATGATATGCTCTTCTCTCAATGTGTTGCGGCATTCATTGATATTGTACTCCGCATCCTGAGCATTGGTGATGTCCTTGAGGCTTGTATATGGAGCCTTCAGGTTGTTTGTCATCGCCTTGAATGCGTCATCGAGCAAGTCGCACATTCTGCCGAGCCTCTTGAGCTGCTGCTCGTCGAAAGACAGTCCGTGCTCATTTCTCCTGGCCAATATGCGGCCGATAGCGTCTCCCGAGTCACCTATGCTCTCCAGTTCTCCGATAATCTTGTACATTCCGTTTATGCGGACTGCTGAAGAAGAGGAAATCTCACCTTTGGACACTTCATTGAGATAATCCGCTATTTCATATTCGATTCTGTCGGTAATTGCCTCATATTTGATGAGTTTCTCTCTCAATTCCCCGAACTTGACCGGGTCCTTTTCGTTTATCGCCTGGCGCATGTAGCCGAAGCCGTTGTAGCAGATTTCAGAGAAATGCACGATTTCCTGCTCTGCCTCATCGAGGGACAGCTCCGCAGTAGAAAGAGGACCGCCCTGGATGTATTTGAGCCTGAACACCTCTTTTTCCGCCTTCTGAGGAATAATCCACGACACTATCTTCTCTATCTGAGGGATGAACCATATCAATATCATCGTATTGGTGATGTTGAACAAGGTATGCATCGTCGTGACACTGTACAGCAGCGAAGATTTGATGGCATCCGCATTGGCCGCGTCAGTGAGGTCAGCGGTATTCGGATCCGGCATTCCGCAGGAACTGATGATGAAGCCGATAAGTTTCAGGAACCACGGGAACACGCACAGCACCCACACTACACCAAACACATTGAACACCGTATGCGCCATGGCGGCCCGCTTGGACGTGGTGTTTCCCACGGATGCAGCGACATTGGCAGCGATGGTGGTACCGATGTTTTCACCGAGAATCATGGCTGCCGCGAGTTTGAACGGAATGACTCCCGTAGTGATGAGCAGCATGATTATGGCCATCGTGGCAGCGGAAGACTGGAAACAGATGGTCATCACCGTACCTATGAGCAGGAACAGGAGCACTGACGCGTTAACCGGTCCGAGATGCAGATTAGTAAGTGCCTGCAGGCCGCTCAGGTCAATGTTGTCAAGCAATATGCCGGACGTTTCCTTGAGTTTCGCGAAGCCGACGAAGAAAAGAGCGAAGCCGATGATGATCTCACCGAGGTCCTTTATTCTCTTGTTCTTCTTGTTCAGCATCATCACGAAGCCTATCGCAATCAGCGGAAAAGAAATGGTGGAAATGTCATAGGAGAAGCCGAAGATGGCCATTATCCAGGAGGTTACGGTCGTACCGATATTCGCTCCCATTATGACGCCTATCGCCTGGGCCAATGTAAGGAGACCGGCATTGACGAAACTGACGACCATAATCGTGGTGGCAGTGGAAGACTGTATGGCGGCTGTAACGCCGATACCCGTCACGAGTCTCTTGAAAGCATTGGAAGTCATGGATGCGAGGAAGGAACGTAGTCCGTCACCCGCCACTTTCTGCAAGCCTACACTAAGAAGTCCCAGGCCGAAAAGGAAAAGCGTTACTGCCCCTGCGAGGGTCAGAAATTGAAACATCAACTGCATATTATTGCGGTATAGAAGTTTTAATACTTTGTTAAATCACACAAAATTATAAAAAATAGTTAGATTTGCCTTTGAGAATTCTAAATAAATATGAAGTCGTATCTGCTGAAAACCATAACGCTGACTATTATTTGCTTTTCAATATGGCAAATCCAGGCTTCCGCCCAGTTTTCTTCAAGCGGAGAAGATCCTGCCAGTGTAAGGTGGAACTATATGTATTCGCCTCATTACAAGCTGATTTATCCTCGCGGACTGGATTCATTGGCAACAGTTTACGGCACATTGATGGAAAAATACCGGATGAGCGAAAGCCTGTCTTCGGGACTCGTTCCCAGTGAAGGATACAGAAAGCGCACACAAGTCATAATCCATCCTTTTCACGGAGTCTCCAACGGCTCTGTAACCTGGGCTCCGAAACGTGTGGACCTGTTCGCTCTGCCTGACGCTTATAATCCCGATCCTATGCCATGGGAAAAATCGCTTGCCGTCCACGAAAGCCGACACCTTGCGCAGATGCAGTTCGGCTACAAAGGATGGCTCAAGCCATTGACCTGGATACTTGGCGATATGGCTGTGGGCGCATATTCTGCGCTATGGCCGAGCACCTGGCTGCTGGAAGGCGACGCGGTGACTGCTGAAACGGCTCTGACCCGATATGGCAGAGGTCGTTCCGCCGACTTTCTGAACTATTATATGATGGCATTTGACGAGGGCGACATGCGGAACTGGTACAAATGGAGATATGGCTCATACAGATTCTACGCCCCAGACCATTACGCGCTCGGCTATATGACTGTGGCAGGCGTAAGATACTTCTACGGGGAGCCGCTTTTCACAGATAAGTACTTCGAGAGAATCTCCCGTAACCCGTTCCGGTTTTTCAATACGCAGAAGACCGTCCGCCAGATTTCCGGACTCAGGTTCAAGGACTCTTGGAACAGAATTACTGACGGGTTCCACGAAATGTGGCAGCAGGAAGCGGAACTGAGGAAGCCTTTCACGCAGTCGGAAAGGATACAGAATGAGGGAAAATGGTTCAGCACGATGTCGGGAGGCGTAGTCGTGGACGGGCAGCTGTACGGAATCACTTCCGGTATCGCCGAAGCATCGTCTCTCGTAAAGCTGAATCCTGACACTCAGACACTTGCCAGACTCAGAGCTTTTTCTTCATATTCCAGCGCCCTGAAATACGGTGACGGAAAACTATGGTGGAGCGAATCGGTTCCTGACCCGAGATGGTCTCTGAAGATGACTTCAAGAATCCGATACTACGACATTGGCAAGGGCAAGACCGGCACTCTGACGAAAAAAAGACGTCTTTTCAACCCGGAACCTGCTCCGGACGGCTCCACGATATGCGCAGTGCAATATCCGGTCAAGGGCAGCACATCCATTGTCCTGATAGACCCTGCTGACGGAAAAATTCTGAGGAAAAGGTCAATGCCGGACTCGCTCCAGGCTGTCGAAGTCTGCTTCCACGGCAGCTCCATCGTTTTCAACACGATCTCGGAGGCCGGCTCAGGTATTTTTTCTGTCAATGCTGACCTTTCCGGGGACCTGGAATGCCTCTGTGCACCGCTTCCTGTAAGCATCGGCAATCTACGGACCTGTGACGGGGAAATCTGGTTTTCGTCTGACAGGGACGGGACTCGGGAACTTTACAGCATGAATCCTGACAGCCGCGTCATCCGTCAGCACACATCACTCCCCTATGGCGGAGAAAACTTCATCATTGACAAGGACAAGATATATTTCTCCTCACTCATCCGCGAGGGCAAACTTATGCGCCGTGCCGACAGAGATGAAGGCAAACAGGTGGATTTCAGAGATATACATCACTACCGGGTAGCTGACACATTGACCTCACAGGAAAAGAGGCTCGCTGCAGCGAAAGGCATGGAATGGGCGGACACTCTCACTGATTTAACTACGGATTTTTCGCAGCCAAAGAAATATGTGAAGGCTGCCAATGTTCTCAGATTCCACTCCTGGGCTCCTGTCTATTTCAATTATGACAATGTCCGGAGTCTCAGTGGCGACTTCAATTACGAGACGGCATCCGTGGGAGCGACTGCGCTTTTCCAGAACAGTCTGGGCACTGCCTGGGGTTCGGTAGGCTATTCGTTCCACAATGACCCTTACTCCTATGTCTATGATGACGATTCACACAAATACCGGCATTCAGGCCATATTCTGTTCACTTACAGCGGATTGTATCCTGTTTTCGAGTTCTCGGCTGATTTCAATGACAGGGCAGCTGTCCAATACCAGAGAAGGAAGGCCGTTTCCGGTTCTTATCATGCGGAATCCGTCACCGGTACTCTTCTGAACACGCCGTCTCTGAAAGGCAGCGTGAAGGTTTATGTTCCGCTGAGTTTTTCGTCCGGCGGATGGAGCCGCGGACTTATTCCACAGGTCAGATACACAATTTGTAACGACTTGTATGACAAATCATTGACCACTGTCAGTTTCGACGGAAACTTCAGCGGGACCAAGATTCCGCACGTTGTCGGCTATAAAAGCGGGGACAATGTATATATGCAGACGGTCCATGCTTCTATACGCGGTTATTCGGTGCGAAATATTCCGTCATCCGGCACTTATCCGCGTTACGGCATCGGTGCAGAAGCGGGATATTCGGCGAGGATAAGGCTGAGAGACATGTTCTCGTCATCTGTCTATTTCTACGGATACGGCTATCTTCCTGGCTTTACATTGACCCAGGGTCTCAAACTCACGGCGAAATACCAGCACCAGTTCGAGGCGGGAGTGAAACGGGAGAACTCGATTTCGATGGTTCCACGTGGATTTTCAGGTTCTGATGCCGAATACTTCATCCGCAACATTTCGCGCAACCACTTGAAACTCACGGCTGATTACGCTATTCCTATATGGGTGGGGGACATTTCCTGGCTCTCCCCTGTCGCTTATATAAAGAACTTTGAGATCACTCCTCATTTCGACTGGACAATGTTCTCTTCCGGCAAGAGCATCGCTGACAACGGGCTGTTCAGCGCCGGTGCGAGCATTGTGGCGAAACTTGCCAATCTTCTCTGGGTTCCTTTCGACTGCAGCATCGGTATTTCTGCGGACTGGAACGGCGGGCCGGCCTTCAATAAAATGAAAAAAAGTGGCTGCCATATAGACAACCACTATATAGGATTGGTATTCAATATCGACTTATAGCCGGTATAAGAACCGCTTATCTCTATGATAAGACAGGCTTGATGACACCGAAAATGATATAAGCTATCAGAAGGGTAACGAAGATATTGAATGTCTGCGCAGTAAGGAATACCTTCAGCGGCACTCTGTTTTCCTTTCCCAAGATGTCCTTAAGTCTGGTTTCCAGACCGATGCAGACAAATGCGATGCTGAACAATGTGTTCTGGAATCCCTTGGTTACCTTGCCTACTGCTTTGGCTGTTTCCGGAGAAAGAAGGAAACTGAACACAAGTGACGCCAAAATCATACCTATCACGAATTTAGGGAAGCGTTCCCAGATGACGCCGGCGGTAGGTCTTGTCTCATGATTGGTTCCCTTGTATGCCCACATCATTGAAATAAAGAAGGCTGCGAGGCCGAGAAGGACGTTCTGAGAAGACTTGACAATGATGGCTGTCTGTCCTGCGGCAGGGTCGTCAATGAGTGTTCCTGCGGCAGCGACTGCGCCTGTCGTGTCAATGGTACCGCCGATCCATGCTCCTGCCACTTCCGGTGACAGATTCATCAGTTCGGCAAGCCACGGAAGCAGATACATCATCGGGATAGCGATAATCAGCACGAGGGACACCACATAAGAAAGTTTCTTGTTGTCACCTTTGATGACTCCGCAGGTGGCGATGGCAGCAGACACTCCGCAGATGGAAACCGCGCTGGACAGCATTGTTCCCATTTCCGGATCCACATTCATCTTCTTTCCTACCCAGAAGCAGAAATACCACACTGTGAATACGACTATCAATGACTGGGCAAGTCCGTATGCACCTGATTTCATCATCTCTCCGAACAGGATGGTGGAACCCAGGCAGATGATGCCCACTTTGATATAAAATTCGCTGTTTACCGCTGTCTTAAGCCATTTCGGAAGGGTGAAGCAGTTGTTCAGAATCAATCCGTATATCACGGCGAAGAACACTGACTCAAATCCCCATTCCTTGATGACCGGAATGTTTGCCGTAATCTGCGCAAGCAATGTAATCGCGAAAATGAACAGCAGAGAAACAAATGTTCCTTTAAGAGGTTTCCTCAATGCTGCCAATGTTACATATGTCAGCAGAAGTACGAATCCAAACATGTAAAGTGCTCCTACCCAGTCTGTTGCAGATGTCAGGTTCTTAGGCATAGACGGCATTGCGCTTGGGAAAATACAAGCCAGAGCGAGCACGGCAGCTCCCACGAAGACAATTATCCAATCCTCGGTTGTGAATTGTTTAAGCCAATTTTTCATCAGTGTTGATTTAGATTTCAGTATTTTTTCGGCAGGTGTCGCCAAAAATCCTTCAAATATAGTAATTTTGTTGAAGAAAACTTAATTTGATTTCCCTATGGCCAACATATCGATAACTGCAGTATGCCAGAAATGCGGCTCTACATCAGAAATAAATTACTATCAGAATATCAATGTACAGGACTCACCTGAGCTGAAGAGCCAAGTCAAGGACGGCTCTCTTTTCCTGTGGACCTGCAGCAAATGCGGAAGCGTAAATCTGATCCCTTTCCCGGTGCTGTACCACGACCCTGACGAAAAACTGATGATATGGTACACGCCCGAAAGCATGTCAGACGCAGAGAAAGCCCTGATTGACAAGCAGATAAATGCCATCACTGAGCAGATTCTCTCTGACAGCAACGGAGAAATTCTTCGCGGCTACACTTTGAGAAGAGTGAGGGAAGTCGGCGAACTTATAGAGAAGGTCAATATCTTCGACGCGGGACTTGATGATGTCGCTGTCGAAATGTGCAAATATATCACCCGCATAGAACTTTCCGAGAAGAGCAAGGACAAGACTGCCATTCCTGACAATGCAAAATTCAAGTTCTACAAGATAGAGGGCCCGGACAACGACATCACTCTCACCTACCCCAAAGACGGCCAGATCCAGGGCGTCCAGATCGGGTTCAATGTATATGAGGACTGCCGAGGCATAATAAAAAGGAACCCCGATGTCCTTCCGGCACCGGGATTCGCTATAGTAGATTCCGAATGGTTATCTACGAAAATGAGATAACGCCTTTATTCGAGTTTTCTGGCTCCGTCGCTGATAACGACATCATAGATCTTAGGCGCATGGCCGAATTTCTCTGAGAACTTCTCAATTGCTGAATTGATGAAGTTGTCATAGAATTCCTCTTTCACGAGGTTGATGGTGCAGCCGCCGAATCCGCCGCCCATTACGCGTGAACCGGTCACGTCGCATTTGCGGGCAAGCTTGTTCAGGAAATCAAGTTCAGGGCAGCTTACCTCATACAGATGGCTGAGACCGAAATGTGTCTGATACATCATTTCTCCAACTGTCTCATAGTCACCTCTTTCGAGAGCATCGCAGACGTCCAGTACGCGCTGAACCTCACCGATCACATACTCTGCCCTGAGGAAATCCTCCTCCGGAACCAGATCTCTGACTTCTTCGAGCCATACACGTTTGGCATCACTGAGGAACTCCACGTCGCTGTGATTCTTTCTGATGGCAGCACATACGTTCTCACATGACTGACGTCTCTTATTGTATGCGGAAGAAGCAAGTTCGTGTTTTACGCAAGAATCCACGAGGACAAGCTTGTATCCGGCCTGAACAGGATCAAACGGGAAATATTTGTATTCCAATGTCTTGCAGTTAAGACGGATAAGGCTGCCCTTCTTTCCGAAAACAGAAGCGAACTGGTCCATGATGCCGCAGTTCACGCCGCAATAGTTGTGCTCAGTGGACTGTCCAATCTTGGCAAGTTCGAACTTGTCAATCATATTGTTGAACAGATAATTGAGCGCATAGGCAAAAGTGCTTTCCAATGCTGCTGAAGAAGAAAGTCCTGCTCCGAGAGGAACGTCACCGGCAAATACGGTATCGAAGCCCTCTACTTTTCCGCCTCTCTTCTGCATTTCGCGGCACACTCCGAAAATATATCTTGCCCAACTCTGCTGCGGTTTATCCTCCTCATTGAGACCAAATTCCACGTACTCGTCATAATCAAGCGAATAAGCATGGACCTTGTCTGTTCCATTCAACTTGATTTCTGCAACAATACCCTTGTCAATGGCACCCGGGAACACATATCCTCCGTTGTAGTCAGTATGTTCTCCGATAAGATTGATTCGACCGGCAGATGCGAACATCTCTCCGTCAGCACCATACAGGACTTTGAACTTGTCCTGAATTCTGGATTTCATTTCCATAATTTATATGTGGTTAAAATAATTACTATTTTGTTTCCATCCAGACACAACCACTGAATCTGAAATGGCATATATTTCTGCGCTAAAAACGCGAGAAGCAAATTTAAAGAAAATAATCATTATTTCTATGGAAAACCTGTCCTTAATTTCAGAACAATCGGACAGTGGTCACTTACTCCCCCAACATAATTAGGTCCGAGATAGGTTCGCAATGGCTTATATCCGGACATTTTGGAATCCCATACAGAAAGAAACGGGATATGGACCACCTCCATTTCAGCGGCCGGAACCAATTCTTCCGTTACCCAGAACATATCTATCAGAGACCATTTTCCGTTGAACCTGATGCTTCCCTCCCCTTTCCGGGCCAATGGTGCCGCCGTATTGACAAGACTCTTCTTCAGAACCTCAAATTCTCCCGCCTGCGGGCCGTCATTGAAATCTCCCATCACCACTACGTCTCTGGTTCCGTTCTCCATTACAGAATCCACGACCGAGCACAGTCTCCCCGCGGCAAGTTCTCTTTTCCAGGCCGTCTTGCCTCCGCCATATTTGGAAGGCAGATGAACCACCACAACCGCCAGACTGTCACCGCTTTCCGTCTCAAATTCCGTCAGCAGAATATCCCTTGTTCTCATATTGTCAATGCGACAGTTTTTCGCCCCCTTACACTTCAGTTTCTCTTTTTTCCAAAGCAGTGCCACATCTATCCCCCGATGATCGTTTGAGTCATAATGGATTATGGAATAGCCGTGTTTGGAAAGATTGGTGGAGTATAACAGTCTGGTCAGTACTCCCCTGTTCTCCACTTCTGCAACGCCTATGATGTCCGGCATCCCTCCGTACCTGTCCGCCGTCCAGAATACGGATTTCGCTATAGCCGAGCACTTTGCATAAAACTTGGACGGAGTCCAGCGCCTGGCTCCTTCCGGACTGAATTCAGCATCTGACAGTCCCCCGCCTTCGTCCACATAGTCGAAAAAGTTCTCAAGGTTCCAGAATATCACCAGAAGGCTGTCAGCCGGAGCTGATTTCGCCTGTACTGCCAATGCACTGAAACACAAAATCATTTCTACCACAATTATTTTCCTCCACATAACCACTTCTGCAATTTTCCCGCAATATGGAATCTTTTATCTGAAACAGATTTAAAAAACGTAAAAAGTTTCTTTAAAAATCATAAAAACTTTTTTATTGCTACCTTTGCAGTCCCGACACGAAAAAATTATAAAAAGATATGTCTTTAAAATGTGGTATCGTGGGACTTCCTAATGTAGGAAAATCCACTCTATTCAACTGTATAAGTTCAGGAAAAGCGCAAAGTGCGAATTTTCCGTTCTGCACCATTGAACCTAATCTCGGTTCTACAAATGTACCGGACAAAAGGCTTGAAAAACTGGCCGAACTGTGCAATCCGAAGAGAACTGTGCCTGCCACAGTGGATATCGTAGATATTGCAGGTCTGGTAAAAGGTGCAAGCAAGGGCGAAGGTCTGGGAAACCAGTTCTTGGCAAATATCAGGGAAACTGATGCCATTCTTCACGTGTTGAGATGTTTTGATGACAACAATATCGTGCACGTGGATGGTTCTGTGGACCCTGTAAGAGATAAGGAAGTAGTGGATACTGAACTACAGATAAAGGACCTGGAAACTGTGGAAAGCAGGCTTGCAAAGGTTCAGAAACAGGCCAAAACAGGTGGAGACAAGGATGCGAAGAAGCTTATGGATCTGCTTCTGAGCTACAAAAAGGCTCTCGAGTCCGGTAAATCCTGCCGCACCGTGGAGCTTTCTCAGGAAGAAGAGCCACTCGCACACGACCTTTTCCTTCTCACAAACAAGCCTGTCATGTACGTGTGCAATGTGGATGACAATTCAGCTGTAAACGGTAACGCCTACGTGGATGCCGTGCGTGAAGCCACTAAGGACGAACATGCTGAAATTCTTATCATTTCCGCAAGAACAGAGTCTGATATTGCCGAGATGGACAGTTATGAAGACAGGCAGATGTTCCTGGATGAGATGGGCCTAACTGAATCCGGAGCCGCAAGACTGATCCAAGGCGCATACAAACTGCTCGGCCTGGAGACATTCTTCACGGCAGGTGCTGACGAATGCAGGGCATGGACCATCAACAAGGGCGACAAGGCTCCTAAGGCAGCCGGAGTCATCCATTCCGACTTCGAAAAAGGCTTTATACGGGCCGAAGTCATCAAATACGAGGATTTCATCAACTACAAGTCCGAAGCAGCCGTAAGGGCCGCAGGAAAGCTTTCTACAGAGGGTAAGGAATACACTGTCCAGGATGGTGACATCATGCACTTCCTGTTTAACGTATAATTGTTCTTAGTATTGTCTGATAATACTGTACATAGTCAGGTTCCTGCCGTGTTGCGCTCATGAGAGGCTTGTCGCCCACGACAGTGAGTGGGTGGCAGGCGACAGCCTGACGGGATGAGCGCGAAGCGCGAACCTCTCATGAGTGCTGCACGGCGAGGAACCGGAACACAATAACAGGAATATCAGAAACCTGACAATAACATAATGAAGTAAAAAAGAGACCGCTCAAATCAATGAACGGTCTCTTTATTTTTATGTAAACTGTCTGCTAATAGAATCTTGCTCTGTTATCCTTTACATCTGCATCCTGCATCATGACAGGGATAATAGCCTGAGAAGAATACATGGCCATCTGAGCCTGACGGGTCTTGGCGTCATCCTCTGTATAGAATGAACCTGTGTCACGACCAGTAACCTTGAATACATACACTCCGATAGAACCTGCAACCGGTCCGCTTACCTTATCTACAGGTGCAACAGAAACAGCACCGATAAACTTAGGATCCAGACCCTGAGAGTTCATTGAAGAGAATGCAACTCCTGAATGAGAACTTACAGTAGTGCCAAGTTTCTCGGCAATTGCCTGAAGGTCATCAAGTCCATTGATCTTTTCTGCAACCTCAGCCTTCTTCTTTTCAGCAAGTTTCTCGTAGTAAAGCTGCTGCTTGATAGAAGAAGCGACCTCTTTTACAGTAGCATAACCATCTTTGTGCACGCCACGTACAGTAGCGATGATGAAGTAGTTGTTGTCCACTGTAATGATGTTGGAAACCTTGCCGGTCTTGTTCTCGAATGCCCAGCGTGAAACTTCCTTGGCATTGTCGATGGAACCGAGCTTGTCAGCTCCCTCGAGCAGATTGTTCAACGGATGAGAATATACGCCGAGTGAATCGACAGCTTTCTTGTAGTTATCATACTTGCCTGCAGCCATCACAGCGAACTTGTTGGCCTTTGCATACTCTGTCTGGAAAGTCTCCTTGCTTGCGATGGTCTCTTTGCTGAGGACAGCTACTTTCTTCTTGAGAACAGGTGCAGTGGTCTTGGTAACCTCTACAACATGATAACCGTAGTTTGTCTTGAGAACGAAAGGAACATTCTTGGCAGCTGTCATAACTGACTCGAAACCAGGAATCATATAAGTCTGGGTCATCCAGCCGATATTGCCTTTCTCACCGTCAGCAGCAGAATTCTTGTCAGCTGAGTACAAAGAAGCGATGCTTGTAAAGTTTGCACCTGCAGCGATTACGCCTCTGAGGCTGTCTGCCTCATGCTCAGCATTCTCGCCCTGAAGAAGGATATGTCTTACGTAAACGGAGTCAGGAACCATCTTGGTGTCCATTACACGGGCTACCAAGTAGTTGTCACCCTTGGTGATGACGTTTGAAACATAGCCCTCGCCTTTCCATACGAATTCTTCAACCTCAGGAGAAACAGTGCTCAATTCACCCTGCTTGTAGTATTTGTCATCATAAGGTCTGTCTGAATTTCTCGTCAAGAAAGACTTCATGTTGGAAGCGGTAGCGAACTCATCATAGATTTCAGATACTTTCTTTCCCTCGTCAGCAATATCCTTTGCAGAAGGTTTAACCTCGAATACCACGTACTCGATATCGCGGCTTGCCTGCTGTTTGTAGAATTTCTTGTGAGCGTTATAGAAAGACTTGATTTCGCTGTCAGAAACAACTATCGTAGAATCCTGCTCATATCCGAAAGGAACCATGACGAAATCCACGTCAGATGTGTTGTTGTTCTCGGCGATGGTTCTCTTGAGCATCATAGGAGACATGAAATTGCTCTGAGTGAACAAAGAACTGTATTTGGAGAACAGTTGCTGGTTGTAGATTGAACTCTGGATATAATTCCAGTAAAGTCTCAAGTTGCCGCTCTGGTCAGAATCGAGGTTGTTCACCATCTGGATAAGATTGATCTTGGAGAAATCTCCGTTTTCATCGAAGAAAGCCGGATTCTGCGCAATCATAGGAGAAACCATATTGCCGGTGGTCAAATCTACCATCTCTGCATCACCTACCTTGAGACCTGCCTCAGAAGCTTTTGCATCAAACAAATATCTGAAGACAAGATCCTGCCAAGCATTGTTTCTGATTTGAGCCTGCTGCTCAGCGCCCTGAGCTGAAGAACCTGTCATTACCTCATTGATAGTGGTAAATTTCTGGATATCTTCCTGGAAGTTGTTGTAAGATATTGACTTGCCATTGATTTCGCCAACATCATACTTTGAAGACATGCCATTGAAAGCCGAAATAACTTCATTCGGATCTATAATGAATGATAACAGGCCTATAGCGATAACAATAGATACCGCCATACCGAATTTAACGCGTAACTTTTCAAGAACCGCCATTGTGTTATTATTGTTTAATTTAATTTCATATTATTGGGGCTACGAAGATAGTGATTTTCCGTGAAACTGCATTATTTTTTTAGCAATGGGCCTATAAAATTGACAGAATCGATGGAAACGGCCGTAGAATCCTGAACCACTATCATGTAATTGTTGAAAGGCTTCAATATAATCGAGTTCCGGGCACGCTCGTCAGAACGCATTCCGTATCCCTGCATAAGTCCGTCAGGGGAATACATACGCACATAACAGTCCGTAAATATCTCCTTCTTCGTCCTGTCCCAGTAAATGGTGTCCGTCTCCATAGTCTGCTGCTTCACGATGTTCTTCACCACCACATTGCCGAAGGCTTTCCATATTTCTTCGCCTGACTTCTTGTTCTTTTCATGGCTGGCTTCATCAGAAACAATGGTGGATTCGAGAACCTCATCATCAGTATAGGCATATACCCTAAGGCCCTCCGGAAAATACTCTCTGGACAGAGTATCATTGTCATACCTCTGCATTTCCTTCGTTACGGTACGCATCTGTATCTTCCCGTTTTCAGTCTGATACATACACATACTGTCAACGACCTGGAGCGGGGTAGTGCTCAAATCCAGACGGTCCGCAACTGACAATTTCGACTTGCAGGAATAAACGATGAAAGCAACCGCTGCTGCAGTTGCCATCATCTTTACCATATTAAAAAACCTTTCCAAGTAAGAAACTATTTCTGAGTTCTTACAGTGGTATTGGCTTTCATACCATTGCAAGATACGGTATATGACTGACCATCAGTCAAATCGTACATAAATGCTTCTGCAGTCTGAGGGAAGTAAACCCTGTACTGAGACATCATCTTGTTGCATTCCTCAGCAAGTGAAGGATCTGCATCCTTAGCCTTTGCCATATAATCGTAAGCAACCCAGTAAGGAGCCCTTCTGTTGATCTCGTTGCCGTTGCAAGTAGTTGCTCCCCAGATAGTTCCGATAAGGAAATATGCTTTACCCTTGTAGCTTTCTGACAATGACATGGCCTTCTCCGCAAATGAAATCGCTGAAGCATTCTTGCCGTTTCTTACGCAGTATGCGGCAGCCTCATAATTGTAGTCAGCAGCAGTCTCCTCACTGAGGTCAGGGTAGGTGAGAGCCTCAGAAATGTAATTCACAGCAGCATCGAAGTTTCCTCTTGAAGCATTGAGTTTATAGAGGAAATATGCAGACTGGCTTGAAGGCTGGAGTTTGTGCAGTGATGTTGCAGCGTTGAGATAAAGATCATTGTCCGTACAATCATCAGCCGCGCTCATCATCTTGACAATGTTGCCTACGAGCGCAAGATCCTCAGGAGCAGCCTCATATCTCGGAGTATAAACCTCGATGATCTTCTCACAACTTGCCACCTTGCTTGAGATGAACAGGCTTTCCATATCATCTTTAACCTTGTCAAGTTCCTCCTTTGCAGTTGCATCCGCAGGAGTAATCTGCTCGATATAAGCCATATTGTTCTGATATACGGCAATCAACTTGTCGGCATCCATCTGATTGTCCTGATAAAGCTGGATTGCAGCATTGAGGTCAATGAGAAGAACTGAAGGTTTGGTTTTTTCCTTGTTCGCATTGATGACCTCATCCAGTCCGGCATACAACTTTTCAGGATCATTCTTATAGAAGTTTGCCATATCCAGGGCAAGGTTGTTCATTGCTGTAACCTTGTATTTAGGATAATACTGGGCACGTGTTCTGTGAATTGTTAACAATGTATCAATCAATGCATTGCGATACGTAGCATTTGCGGCATTCTTGACAATCTGCTTTCTTATGAGAGAAGTTCCGTCGATAAGCATTGTCTGATTTGCCGTAGCAGGACAAAGTGAATAAGCCTTTCTCCAGTTAGGCAGAGCCGCATCATAATTCTTGCTCTTGTAATATTCTTTGTAGTATGACAAGTACTTGATACACTCAGCACTGTCCGCGCCATACTTTCCCTGGGCTGACATGATGTGTCCGCCTAAAACCATCAAAACCGTCGAGAAGACGATAAATCCAATTTTTTTCATATCAGTAAATAATGTTTGTTTCGTTATTCGTATTTAGGTTTCTGGAACCATATATCGTGGATATTGAATCCTACGACAAGCATTGCATATCTCTCGCGTATCATATTGTTGTCCTTGGTACCTCTCTGGCCAAGATCCACACCGATGGAAATACCATTGTACCAGCGGAATACAGGCAATGTCATACCGAAAGTCAGGCCATAAGAATTCACGGTATGCCCGTTCAACTTATAATAGTCGCTGTCATAGTATGCACCTACCCGATAGGAGCACCTCCTCATATAATAGCGGATATCATTTCTGTTAGGTACAATCTCGAATCCTGCCTTGAAGGACTGTGAGAATGTAGTGGAGAAAGTGGATTCACCCTTGTTCGCAAAGCCTACAGCATTGTCAAGATTGGATTTGCTCCAGTCTGAACGGGTATAGTCGAACTCAAGTCTCCACTTGTCACCTCTGCGCAGGGCCACGCCTATTCCATACTCGCTCGCAATCTTGGAAGCCCTGCCTCTGGAAAGCGTATCGGTATTGTATTTCAATGTATCGCTTTTGCTCGAGATAGTCGCATACTTGTAATCCGTGACATATCCCTTGAGTCTGGCAGAAGTCCTGTAAGTAGCTCCCACAGTGAGGAAAAGTCCAGGTGCAAGAGCCTGGTCGTACTGTACGCCGAATTTACCGCCGAATGCATTGAGATTCAATATATAGCCACTGTAGATATCCCTATATGAAGACGAAGCGAAATCCATAGTGGTAGCCTTGTCAATGTTGCCGAAATAGTAAATCATCTGCGCTCCTACTGACAATTTGTTCCAGAATGTAGCGCCTGCACCGGCAAACACCTGGTAAATATCACCTTCTCCATAGGAACGGTAATTCATATTTCCGGTAGTCGCAAGTACCTTAGGGTCAGTTATATCGTGAGAAAAATCATATCCCACTGAACTGAAAGGCGTAATACCGGCCATAAACGCAGACTTGCGGTATATAGGCACGGTAAACACGAAGTCAGATATATTGAACAGGTTCTTAGCCGACTTCACATCACCCTGACTGTACAGTCTGCCGTCTGCAGTAACCCCGAAATCCAACATGAAGGACAATGTGTCCCTCGCCGCCACAGCAGCCGGATTCATGACATTTATGTGCCTGTTGTTTCTGGTAGCGATTCCGGTACCGCCCATGCTCCTGGAATAAGCTGTACCCTGACGAGTCAAGTCGCCCACTCCGAATATGGAATAGGGAGAATATGAACTGTACGCTCCTTCCTGAGCTTTCACAACATTACAACTCAGAACAAGCGCAGCTCCGAACAAAATTTTTCTAATCAATTTCATTGACATACTCGTCAGCAATTAAAGCCAAACCTATCAAAACAAGGTTACAAATCACAAATATCGAGTTTTTCATCCTTTTTGCAAAATAATTCGCATCACCGCCCGTAAAAACGATGATATCAGATGAATTGCTTGACAAGTATCCTTCTATTTCAAACATTATGCCCGATATGATTCCGGACGTTATAGAGGTCGTGAAATCTGTGCCCAGAAGGGGAGTGTCATCAGGCGTTGAAACCAGCGGAAGAGCCCTTGAGTACCGGTTCAATGCCTTGAATCTCGTACGGCAGCCCAAGGAAATGTTGCCACCCGAATAAGTACCGTCAGCATTGACCATATCCACTGTCAATGTCGTTCCGAAGTCAAACAAGGTAAAACTTTTGTTCTTGAAAAGATGACGTGCGGCCATTATGGAAGCCTCCCTGTCGGGGCTGAGCCATTCCGGAATGTTTTTGTCATTGACCAATTCATTGTCAGAGCCGTCCAACACCACAAGTTTTCCGCAAAGTCCGGCATACAGTGCCTTGTCACTGGCTGAGATTTCATAAGCGGAAGCTATCACCATAACGGCAGGCTTTTCATTCTTCACAGATGAAACTATGAAATCACGGACCTTTTCTCCCTGATAACGGAAGGTCTTTCCTAAAACTGTCCCTTCAGTCCAGGCTGCCTTTACAGCCGTGTTACCTATTTCTACTACAAAATTGTTCATTCAACACCTTTTATCACAATAACTTGCCCAGCACTTCATAAGCCTTTTCCAGAGAGTCTATCTTCCTGGATATTATCCTGAGCTTGGAATTATTCTGTTTGAGTTCAAATATAGCACTATTGGCCGAAACCCTGTCAAGAATTCTTGAAAATACCGGCGATTTATAATAAGCCGACATCGGATTGGTTATGAAAAATGCTATCAGGATTCCGTTCTTGATGATTATCTTCTCAAATCCGAGTTTTTCGCCGCGATGTCTGATTCTGACAATATCGAAAAGCCTTTCCAGTTCGACAGGAAGTTTTCCGAACCTGTCTTCAAGACGTGCCGCAATCTGAGCCAGACCACTGTCCTTGTCCACAGAATCCAATTCCTTGTAAACACGTATTTTTTCAGCCTGTATGTCGATATAGCCGTCTGGAATCATTGCCACCTGGTCAGTCTCGATAGAGCAGTCCTCCACATAAGAATCACTCACATTCTTGGTGGATATTCCTGTCTCCATACCGAGTTCATCCATCGCTTCGGCAAGAATCTTCTGGTACGTCTCATAACCCATATCTGCAATAAAACCGCTCTGCTCTGCTCCAAGCAGGTTGCCGGCACCTCTGATATCCAAATCCTGCATCGCTATATTGAACCCGCTGCCGAGATCGGAGAATTCCTCTATTGCCCGGAGCCTTCTTCTCGAATCGTCGGACAATGTGGTCAGAGGCGGAACTATCAGATAGCAGAAGGCCTTCCTGTTGGACCTTCCCACCCTGCCACGCAACTGGTGAAGATCGCTGAGACCGAAATTCTGAGCCTGGTTTATGATAATGGTATTGGCATTCGGAATATCCAGACCGCTTTCAATGATGGTAGTGCTCAAAAGCATATCATAATCTCCCTGGATGAACTCCATCATCTTGTTTTCCAGTTCCTTGGCCTCCATCTGACCATGAGCCATACATATCCTCATGTCAGGCACTATACGGTGCAGAATGTCATAGACTCCAGGCAATTCCTGCACCTTGTTGTGAAGGAAAAATATCTGTCCGCCACGGTCCAGTTCATAGTTTATTATATTACGGATTTCATTTTCATTGAAAAGTATAATCTCAGTCTGGACAGGAATCCTGTTCGGCGGGGGAGTGCTGATGATGGAAAGGTCGCGCGCGCCCAGTAGCGAGAACTGGAGAGTTCTCGGAATAGGAGTCGCTGTCAATGTCAATGTATCAACAGACAGTTTCATCTGCCTGAGCTTTTCCTTGGAACTTACTCCGAATTTCTGTTCCTCATCTATTATGAGCAGGCCCAAATCCTTGAATTCAAACGTGTTTCCAAGAATCTTATGGGTCCCTATCAATATGTCGATCGAGCCATTTTTCAGTCTTTCTTTTATGTCAGTAATTTCTTTTGCGGTACGTAAACGGCTGACATACTCCACATTGCAAGGAAAATCCTTCAGGCGGGACTTGAAAGTATTGTAATGCTGAAAGGCGAGAATAGTCGTCGGAACCAACACTGCCACCTGCTTGCTGTCCGCAACCGCCTTGAACGCAGCCCGTACAGCAAGTTCGGTCTTTCCGAAGCCCACATCTCCACACACAAGCCTGTCCATAGGACTCTTGTCCTCCATATCACGCTTTATGGCCTGAGTGGCAGTCTCCTGGTCAGGCGTATCCTCATACATGAAACTGGACTCAAGTTCTTCCTGAAGATAGGTATCAGCAGAGTAGGCAAAACCGCTGGCTGCCTTTCTTTTGGCATACAGGCTGATGAGTTCCTTGGCAATATCCTTGACCTTGGCCTTGGCATTGTTCTTAAGCGTCTGCCAAGTCTTGGAACCGAGTTTATTGATCTTGGGCGGAATGGAATCCTTGGACTTGTATCTGGATATCTTATGAAGCGCATGCACGGACACGAAAACCACATCATTGTCCTTGTACATCAGTTTTACCACTTCATGGACACGCCCCTTGTCATCCGTCATTCTCACCAGACCGCCGAAAATGCCCACACCATGATCGATATGGACCACATAATCGCCTATATTGAACGCACTCAAATCATTGAGAGTCAGCTGCTCACTCTTCTCTACGCTTCTTCTGATGGTAACTCTGTGGAAGCGGTCGAAAATCTCATGATCGGTGTAACAGCAGATTTTGTTTTCATTGTCAATGAAACCTCTATGTATGTTCTTTCCGGCAATGAACTCCGGCATCACACCCTCATTCTGATACAGCACCGATTTCAGCCTGTCCGCCTGAGACTCCTTTTCGGCAAATATGCACACCCTGTAACCTCTCTCCAGACGACTCCTTATATCTTCAGTAAGCAGTTCGAAGTTCTTGTTGAATACAGGTTGCGGGGCAATGTTGAACTTAATCGGATCTACATTAGTACAAGACAGGGGAGTGTCAATGTAAACTCTGCGGAATCTGCTTAAACCTTCGTAGAAACTTCTTTCCTTATATACATCGGAAGAATCCAGCCACACGACAGCATCTGACGGAAATATGTCTGATACCATTATGTCCGATGTCCCATTCTCATCATCCGCTATGATATCAGGGAAGATGTCAGCGCTGTCCTTCTCTTCTTTGGACAACTGGGTGTTGCAGTCAAATACATTGATTGTCTCTATTTCATTGCCGAAGAAAGAGATACGGTACGGATTATTGAATGAATATGAAAATATGTCTATTATTGAACCTCTGATGGCAAACTGTCCTGGTGCTGATACGAAATCCACCCGGCAGAAGTTATTGGAAGTCAATCTGTTCACTATCTCATCAAAGCTGATGGTCTGATCTTTTTTCAGAGTGAGCAATGCTCCGGAAATCCTGGTCTTGTCCGGAATCATTTCTTCCAATGCTTCAGGATAGGTCACGATATACAGCAGTTCCGCATTGTCCTTATCAGCAAGGATGCTTCCTATCGCAGCTGTACGCTGCACTGCCAGAGAGGACTTGTAATTGCTTCGCTCAACATTCTTTCCGGAATCCGGCAGGAAGAATACATTGTCCCCTTCCACGAGATTATACAAGTCAGCCGCACAATACTCCGCTGAATCCTTGTCAGGCAGGACAATGACCTGTAGTCCTGATTTGCATATCTGAGAAATTACAAACCACCTTGCGGAAAGAAACAGCCCGCTGCAATACGTTTCTCTTCTTTCCGCCACACTTTTTTCGAGTACTTCCGAAGTCTTCGAACTTATTAACATTATGCTCATTTTTCGGTTGAAAACCTGTTTAAAACCCTGTTGATACTAAATGAAAAGTATGTTTTTCTATTTACATGAATAATTTTATGCACGCTGCTGTCCAATAATCCAAATAAAACTTCCAACATTTTACCAAACGGTTACCATCAGGGATATCAACAATTTTAATACATCATAATATCCTGATTCACAGCCGCTTGCATAGCATTATCAACATATCAACAACTTTATAAAAAACATCAATATCAAAATAAATATATAAATTTGTATTATAAATGATGTTTCAAATGGCTGATGACTTTTCGCCGTATTCAACCGGGAATGACAAAGATAAGGATTTGGACGGAATTATCAGGCCTCACGAGCTGACAGACTTCACGGGGCAGGACAAGATTGTCACAAATCTGAAAATATTCATAAAGGCTGCCAAAATGAGAGGCGAGCCTCTGGATCATGTGCTTTTTCACGGGCCTCCTGGCTTGGGAAAGACTACGCTTGCAAATATCGTGGCCAATGAATTGGGTGTGAATATAAAGATCACATCCGGACCTGTTCTGGACAAGCCTGGGGATCTGGCCGGCCTGCTTACTTCATTGGATGAAGGAGACGTTCTTTTCATTGACGAGATACACAGGCTATCGCCTGTGGTGGAGGAGTATCTCTATTCGGCAATGGAGCAGTTTGTCATAGATATCCTTATAGACAAGGGGCCTGGAGCCAGGTCGGTAAGGCTTTCATTGAAGCCGTTCACGCTTGTCGGGGCTACTACGAGGAAAGGTCTCCTGACCTCACCGCTCAGGGCCCGCTTCGGAATTGATTGTCCTTTGGAGTATTACGAGTCGTCTGAGCTCGTGCGTATAGTAAAGAGGAACAGCGCTCTGCTGAATGTCCCGATCGATGACGATGCCGCGTTGGAGATAGCTATGCGAAGCCGCGGTACGCCACGTATTGCAAATGCTCTGCTGCGCCGTGTGAGGGATTTCGCCCAGGTAAAGGGAAACGGACATATTGATCTGGAAATAGCGAAGTTTTCGCTCAATGCTCTTAACATTGACAAGCGCGGTCTGAACCAGATTGACAATAAGATTCTTTACAGCATCATCGCCAAGTTCAAGGGCGGTCCTGTCGGCGTGAGCACTATTGCCACATCGGTGGGCGAGGACCAGGGATCTGTCGAGGAAGTTTATGAACCTTTCCTTATAAAAGAAGGCTTCATACAGCGTACTCCAAGGGGGAGAATAGCCACTGATCTGGCCTATAAGCACCTCGGTATAGACAGAGAAACTGGTGATGAACCTGAGTATATTCAGAATACATTGTTCTGATGATTTGCAGGCTTTGCAGATGTTTCTTGGGAATATGTCTTATTTTTGCTCAAATTTGGTGATATTCTAAGGTTATTCCGCCAAAAATCACTAAACTTGCAGAATAATTGTACAATATATTCATAATAACTATAAAATGGCCGATAAATTTATCTCAAAGATTCCTGACGGACCTTTGGCCGAAAAATGGACCAAAAGGAAATCAGAAATTAGACTTGTCAGTCCTAACAACAAGAGAAAACTCGAAATCATTGTAGTCGGCACCGGTCTTGGTGGAGCTTCTGCAGCTGCCACTCTCGGTGAACTCGGTTATAATGTAAAGGTTTTCTGCATCAGTGATTCTCCTCGCCGCGCGCACTCTATTGCGGCTCAGGGTGGTATCAATGCAGCCAAGAACTATCAGAACGACAATGACTCTGTCTATCGTCTCTTCTACGACACCATCAAAGGTGGTGACTACCGAAGCAGAGAAGCCAATGTCTATCGTCTTGCAGAAGTCAGCGCTGCCATCATTGACCAGTGCGTAGCTCAGGGTATTCCTTTCGCAAGGGAATACGGCGGATATCTTGCAAACCGTTCTTTCGGTGGTGTGCAGGTAAGCCGTACTTTCTATGCAAGGGGACAAACCGGTCAGCAGCTTCTTCTTGGCGCTTATGCTGCGCTCAACAGACAGATTGCAGCCGGGACAGTAAAGAGCTATCCTCGTCACGAGATGCTCGACCTTGTAGTTATAAATGGTGAAGCCAAGGGTATCATTGCAAGAAATCTTGTTACCGGTAAGCTCGAGCGCTTCGGTGCTCATGCTGTGGTAATTGCTACAGGCGGTTACGGAAGAACCTACTTCCTTTCTACCAATGCGATGAACAGCAACGGTTCAGCTGCTATGCAGTGCTACCGTAAGGGTGCTTATTTTGCAAACCCTGCTTTCGCACAGATCCATCCTACCTGTATCCCTGTACACGGTGACCAGCAGTGCAAACTTACTCTTATGTCAGAGTCTTTGCGTAACGACGGCCGTATCTGGGTTCCTAAGAAGATGGAAGACGTGATGAAACTCCGCAAACACGAAATCAAACCGTCTCAGATAGCTGAAGAGGATAGAGATTACTATCTCGAGCGTCGTTATCCTGCTTTCGGAAACCTCGTTCCTCGTGACGTTGCTTCACGTGCGGCAAAAGAAAGATGTGATGCCGGTTTCGGTGTCAATGAAACAGGTCTCGCAGTTTTCCTTGATTTCAAAGACGCTATCGAAAGACTTGGAAAACAGAGAGTTGCAGAGCGTTACGGTAACTTGTTCCAGATGTACGAGAAGATTACGGCTTCAAGCCCATGGGAAGAGCCTATGATGATTTATCCTGCTATCCACTATACAATGGGTGGTATCTGGGTTGATTACGATCTTCAGACTACTATTCCTGGACTTTACGCTATCGGTGAGGCTAACTTCTCTGATCATGGCGGAAACCGTCTTGGTGCTTCTGCTCTTATGCAGGGTCTTGCTGACGGATACTTCATCCTTCCTGTTACAATCGGTGACTATCTTTCTCACAAGTTTGCTGAGCCTAAGACTGATACTTCAGCTCCAGAGTTCGATGCAGCAGAGAAAGCAGTTCAGGCCCGCATTGACAGACTCTTCGCTGTCAAGGGAACTGAGCCTGTTGACGCTATTCACAAGAAACTCGGCCACATCATGTGGGAGCATGTCGGAATGGCACGTACAGCAGAAGGCCTCAAAGAGGGTATCGCTCAGATCAAGGCTCTCCGTGAGGAATTCTGGAAGACTGTACGCGTAACTGGCGAGCAGTATGAGTTCAATCAAGAACTTGAGAAGGCTCTTCGTCTTGAGGACTTCTTCGATATAGGTGAGCTGATGGCTACTGATGCTCTCAATAGAAATGAGTCTTGCGGTGGTCATTTCCGTGAAGAAAGCCAGACACCGGAAGGTGAGGCCAAACGTGACGATGAAAACTATATGTATGTAGCTGCCTGGGAGTACAAGGGTGAAGGTCAGGCTCCTGAACTTCATAAAGAACCTCTCGTTTATGAGAATATTCACGTTGCTACCAGAAACTATAAAGACTAATTAGAGATGGATTTCAAGTTAAAAATATGGCGTCAGAAAAACGCCCAGTCAAAAGGTGAATTTAAATTATACTCTGTGACCGGAATCGAAGAGGATGCTTCATTCCTCGAGATGCTTGATATTCTTAACGAGCAGCTTGTACGTAAGGGTGAAGATCCTGTAGCTGTTGACAGAGGATGTCAGGGGGACGGTCCTGTTTCTTTTGACCATGATTGCCGCGAAGGTATTTGCGGCGCCTGCTCTCTTTATATTGACGGTAGAGCTCACGGTCCAGATGATCAGGTTACTACCTGTCAGTTGTTTATGCGTCATTTCAAGGATGGTGCTACCATTACAGTAGAGCCTTGGAGAAGTGCTGCATTCCCTGTAATCAAGGACCTCGTTGTTGATAGAACTGCATTCGACAAGATTCTTCAGGCAGGCGGTTTCATTTCTGTAAGAACCGGTTCTGCACAGGACGGAAATGCTCTCCTCATTCCTCATGACAAGGCTGAAAAGAGTATGGATGCTGCTGCTTGCGTCGGTTGCGGTGCTTGCGTTGCTACCTGTAAAAACGGCTCTGCAATGCTCTTTGTAGCCGCAAGGGTAAGTTCTCTCGCTCTTCTTCCTCAGGGTCGCCCAGAGGCTGCAAGAAGGGCACGTGCGATGGTTGCAAAGATGGACGAACTCGGCTTTGGTAACTGTACCAACACAAGAGCTTGTGAAATGGAGTGCCCTAAGGGTATTTCTGTTGATCACATTGCCCGTCTCAACAGAGAGTTCCTCGCCGCTAAATTCAGCGAATAATAAATTTCATCATAAAGGTAAAGAGACCATCCTTCTTCAGGGTGGTCTCTTTTTTTAGTTTGCGTTTAGTAATCAGTTGGCCGAGATTTACGAAGTATTTTCGAGGATAGATTTCTTTTCGAAGAAGGAGTGTACTGGACGTACACGACTGATGAAAAAAGGAATATAGACCGAAAAGACTCGCAAAGATTACCAGAGGAAATTGTTGAACGGATAACGTCCTGCATGAATCTCAGCTACCATCTTGTATATGTCGTTCCTGAGTTTGTCAATGCCGATTTTCTCTTTGGCAGATATGAAGATGCACGGAGTTTTTTCCTTAGCTATCCAGCTGTTTTTCAACTCTTCCAGGCTCCTGTTGTTCTTACCCTTCGGCTCAAGTGAAAACTCGTCATACTCTTCATACGTATATGCATCTACCTTATTGAAAATCACGTATATAGGTTTGTTGTCAGCCTTGATGTCCCTAAGTGTGTTTTCCACCACTTCCATCTGTTCCTCAAAACCCGGATGTGATATATCCACTACGTGAATAAGAATGTCCGCCTCCCTGACTTCATCAAGTGTACTCTTGAATGCTTCTATCAGCTGTGTAGGCAGTTTTCTTATAAAACCTACAGTATCACTGAGCAGAAATGGAACGTTTTCCAGAACCACTTTTCTGACCGTTGTGTCTAGCGTGGCGAACAGTTTGTTTTCCGCAAAAACGTCGCTTTTGGACAGCAGATTCATCAATGTGCTCTTTCCTACATTTGTGTATCCTACCAGTGCCAAACGAACGAGCTGACCTCTGTTTCCGCGCTGCGTGGCCATCTGTTTGTCCACTTTTTTAAGTTGCTCTTTCAGCTTGGAAATTCTCTCCTTCACGATACGCCTGTCTATCTCGATCTGAGTTTCACCCATACCGCCTCGCGTACCCATACCTCCTCTCTGTCTCTCAAGGTGTGTCCACATGCCGGCCAATCTCGGCAGCATATAGTTGTATTTGGCCAGTTCGACTTGAGTCTTTGCGTATGCCGTTTTTGCTCTTTGCGCGAAGATTTCAAGAATAAGGCTTGTACGGTCAATGACACTGCTTGTCTTTATTATTTTTTCAATGTTCCGCTGCTGCGTACCTGACAGTTCATCATCGAAAATCACATATTTTATGTCATTCTGCTCACAGTAATCAGCTATTTCCTGGAGTTTTCCGCTTCTGATATATGTGGCATTGTCCGGCCTGTCAAGTCTCTGGACGAATTTCTTGTCTCTCGTCGCTCCTGCTGTCTCAGCAAGAAACTCGAGTTCATCAATGTATTCCATTACCTTGCTTTCTTCGTCATTACTTGTGATAATACCTACGAAAACTGCTTTTTCTACGTTTTCTGTCATAAATTTTCAATTATTATCCTTCAAAAAATAAGGCCATCCTTAATATTAGGGACAGCCTTATTCTTATTATGTGTTGTTAGTTTTTATCTCAACTGGAATATAACAGGGAAGGTATATGTAACCTTGACTGCACGGTCTCTCTGCTTTCCCGGTTTCCATTTAGGAGAACTTGAAACGACTCTCACTGCTTCCTTGTCAAGTGATGAATCGACTCCACGGAGTACTTTTACATTCGATACAGTACCGTCAGCATTTACAGTGAACTGCAGTGTTACTCTACCCTGTACACCGTTTTCCTTAGCGATTTCCGGATACACGAGCTTGGAGTTCACCCATTTTGAGAATTCATTTGCATCGCCACCGTTGAATGAAGGTTTTTCCTCTACCAACTGGAATGGAATGGCTTCTTCTTCCACTGTTTCCTCTTCCGGTGCACTTTCGATATAGTCCATAATCTCCACGCCTGAGTTTGCGTCATCCTCGAGGTTCTGGAACATATTGTCATCCACTTTGATATTATCATCGACAACATCAATCTGGTCTGACAAAATAGGAATCTTAGGTGCTGCCTCTGGTGGTGGAGGTGTCTCCTGAGTAATAGGAACCATATCCTCTACTTCTACATTCGCTACTTCAGCCTCGAGGGTTGCAACCTCTTTTTCGGTTGAAGACCAGTTAAATGCGAAGTAAATAGCAATCAAGGCAACCACAAAGCCTATCTCTGTGAAGAGAAGTCTCTTATTTTCAAGACTTGCCTTTTCTGATTTTTTAACTTCCATATCAATGTGTTTTTTTATTTTCCATTCGTGTCGTAAAGTTATAAATAATTCTTTTTCAAATCAAATTTTTTCTTTCTATTTCCTTTTCTTCGGCCCTTTTTAGTAGATTTGCGACAAATTTCAATAATATGGTTTCTTATTATTTTCAGGATGTGGATTTCAAGTTCAACCATCGGCGGTTGAACAATGCGTGGCTTAAGCTTGTTGCAGAGAGTGAAGTGAAGAAATTGGGTGCTGTGAACATCATATTCTGTTCCGATGCCTATATCCTCGATGTCAATATGAAGTATCTTCAGCATGATTACTTCACTGACATCATTACGTTCGACTATTGTGAGAAGAATATTCTTTCCGGAGATCTGTTCATCAGCGTGGACTCTGTCAGGGAAAATGCTTTTTTCTACAATACTGAATTCGAGGATGAACTAAACAGAGTCATTGTCCACGGACTTCTTCATCTTATCGGATATGATGACCATACCGAGGAAGATCAGAAGATAATGAGGGAAAAAGAGAACTATTATCTCGATTTAAGAAATCATATTGAACATTAGTACTATGGTCAATGATTTTGATATAATCGTAGTAGGAGGAGGACATGCCGGATGTGAAGCGGCTATGGCTGCTGCCAATATGGGTTCTTCTGTTCTTCTGGTAACATCTGATTTTACTGGCTTGGCAAAGATGTCTTGTAACCCTGCAATCGGAGGAATTGCCAAAGGACAGATAGTTCGTGAAATAGATGCTCTTGGTGGTTACACAGGAATCGTCACAGATGCTTCCACTCTCCAGTTCAGGATGCTTAACAGGTCTAAAGGTCCGGCAATGTGGAGTCCGAGGGCTCAATGTGATAAAATCAAATTTTCTCTATACTGGAGAAAAATTCTCGAAAGTAATTGTACATTAACACTTTACATCGATTCTGCGACTTCTTTACTCTTCGAGAATGAAAAAATTGCAGGCGTTTGTACATCCACCGGGCTTATTTTTCACTCTCGCGCGGTGATTTTGACGACAGGAACCTTTCTCAATGGAAAAATTTTCATTGGCAGAAATTCTTTTCCCGGTGGCAGGATAGGGGAGTCTCCTTCGACAGGACTTACCGAACAGCTCGTCTCTTATGGAGTTCAGACTGCCCGCATGAAAACAGGCACCCCACCGAGAATTGATATCCGTTCAGTAGATCTCTCCAAATCTCTTTATCAATATGGCGATGCTGATCCGGAGAAGTTCTCATATCTTCCGTTCTTGTCTTCTGCCCAGAATGGCAATGAGCAAATGCCATGTTTTATATACCATACTAACACAGTAGTACACGATATATTGAAATCCGGTTTTGGTGATTCTCCTCTCTTTACCGGTCTTATTCATGGAAAGGGGCCGAGGTATTGTCCAAGCATAGAAGACAAGTTGCGTACCTTTTCCGACAAGGATTCTCATCAGCTTTTCCTCGAACCTGAGGGACGTTCTACCAATGAGTATTATCTCCAGGGTTTCTCGTCTTCATTGCCGATTGATATTCAGTTGAAGGCTCTCAAGGCAATCGATGGTTTTGAAAATGTAAGAATATTCAGGCCGGCTTATGCTGTAGAGTATGACTATTTCGACCCGTTGCAGTTGAAATCAACACTTGAATTGAAGTCTATTCCTGGTCTCTTCTTCGCGGGACAGATCAATGGCACTACCGGTTATGAGGAAGCGGCTGCTCAAGGTTTGATGGCCGGTATCAATGCCTCCTTGCTTGTTCAGGATAAGGATCCGTTTATACTTAACAGGGATGAATCTTATATTGGTGTTCTCATCGATGATTTGATTACTAAAGGTGTCGATGAGCCTTATAGGATGTTCACTTCTCGTGCCGAGTATAGAATTCTTCTCAGACAGGATAATGCTGATTTCAGACTCACTTCCAAGTCACATGAAATCGGCCTTGCTGATGAATTCAGATATTCTTATACTTCACGTAAATATGATAGGATTCAGCAATTCGTGGATTTTTCTGATTCTAATAATATTACTGCGGTTCAGGCTAATGATTATCTTCAGTCAATAGGGGAGACACCTATCAAGGAGAGTAAACTTATTACAGATATCGTTTCTCGTCCGGAGGTAAAGTATGCCTCTATTATCAAAAATGTTCCACGTGGAACAAAATTATTAAATGAATTAAATGAAGATATCGAGTTGATTCCTGATTCTACTCCATACTCATTTGGTGAAGTAGATTCAAATAATTTTACTTCCTTATTTGATGCTTATCAGATATTGTCTTTCAATCAGTCAATGCCTATTTCTAATGACACCTTAACTGACTATAGAACTAAGGTATTTGAAAATTATTCTCGAGAGACATTAGACAATGCTGAGATTCTTCTGAAATATAGAGGTTATATAGTAAGGGAAAAGCAACTTGCTGATAAGATTTCTCATCTTGAAAGTCTGATTATTCCTGATGGATATGACTATGATAAAATTTCAGGACTTTCTATCGAATGCAGACAAAAACTAAAGAGATATCTCCCTCGCACGATTGGTCAGGCCTCCAGAATTTCTGGCGTTTCCCCTTCTGATATTTCTATTCTTCTGATTCATTTCGGTAGGTAATACAACTGATTTGAGATGCTATTCTGTTCCTGCAATAAGACATGAAGTACTGAGAAATCAATTTATATTATAGGTATAAAGTAAAAGCGAATGTAAGTGTTCCACATAGAACATATACATTCGCTTTTCTAATTATATCTACTACAGATAGGGGAATACTGCTACAGTCGTTTCAATGCTTCCCTGATAATAGTTTCAATTGAAGCCTGTGGCTCTGACTTTAGTATAGTTGGTAAAATCTTACTGATATTGGCCTTGGTGAATCCGAGATTAAGAAGAGCTGTAGTAGCCTCATCGATATTGTTGTTGCTTTCCTGAATGGTGAGATTGGCCTTATCGACTCCGCCGCCTTTGATGATTTTGTCTTTCAGATCGAGAATAAGGCGCTGAGCTGTTTTTAGTCCGATTCCCTTTATGCTTTTTATTTTCGCCACATCTTCTCCCATGATGGCATTTCTGATTTCTTCATCTGAAAGAGAAGAAAGCATCATCCTGGCAGATGCTACACCGACGCCGGAAACACTGATAAGAAGTTTGAACAGTTCTCTTTCGTCTTTGGTAGCGAATCCGTAAAACTGCTCGTCGTCTTCTCTGATATAATGATAGATGAAAATTTTAGCCTCGGAGCAGTCTTTCAGAATATCGTAAGTCTGCAAAGAAATCATAATGCTGTAGCCTATGCCGCAACATTCCACAATCACTTCAGTAGGGGAAATTTCGGAAATGTTTCCTTTGATGTAGTCGTACATATTAGAATCAATATTATTACTTTACTTGCAAATTTAGTAAATTTGCAGATTGAATTATACAATAACAGGCCGATTATGATTTCTGTAAATGAAATACGTCAGATGTTTCCGTTGCTTTCCCGTCAGATTTATGGAAAGCAATTGATTTATTTTGACAATGCCGCCACATCCCAGCGACCACAGTCCGTATTGGATTTGTGGAATAGGCTTTCCACTCAGTCCAATGCCAATATACATCGCGGAATACATAGACTGTCAGAAGAAGCAACTGCTGAATATGAGAATACTCGAGATTATGTCAGGCAGTTTCTCAATGCACAGCATCGCGAGGAGATAGTATTTACGTCAGGTACTACTGCAGCTATAAATCTCGTGGCATTTTCTTTCGGAGAGGCTTTTGTGGGAGAAGGGGATGAAGTCATAGTTTCTGAAGTGGAACATCATTCGGATATAGTTCCGTGGCAGATGATGTGCCTGAGAAAGAAAGCCGTGCTGAAGGTATTGAAGGTGGATGATTCTGGCCATCTGATGGTCGATTCATTGAATTCCCTGATAACAGAGCGTACTAAAATTGTCGCTGTCACTCAGATTTCCAATGTGCTCGGAATTGTCAATCCCATTGACAGAATTGTAGAAATCTGTCATTCGAAAGGTGTTCCTGTGTTGGTCGACGGGGCGCAGGGAATAGTTCATCATGGTATGGATGTCACTAAGACTGACTGCGATTTTTATGCGTTTTCAGGTCATAAAATCTATGCGGCGACAGGTGTCGGCGTCCTCTACGGCAAGAAGAAATGGCTCGACAAGATGCCACCTTACATGGGTGGCGGTGAGATGATAGCCACTGTCAAATTCAGCGGTACGACTTATGCTCCGCTCCCTGAAAAGTTCGAGGCTGGAACCCAGAATTTCACAGGAGTTCCAACACTCAGACCTGCAATAGAGATGGCATTGATGATGAGGGATGAATCATTGACCAAATACTGTGACGGGGTGAAGGAATACCTGATGGAAGAGTTGATGAAGGATGAGAGGATTACATTGTACGGAGTACCTTCATCAATGGAAGAGAAGATTCCTCTGTTTTCAATTTCAGTGAAAGGTGCGCATCACGAGGACTTGGCATTGATTCTCGACAAGATGGGAATTGCGGCAAGATCCGGACAGATGTGCGCTGAGCCTTGTATGGACAGATTCGGGGTCACAGGCATGCTGAGGCTTTCATTGGCCCCGTATAATACCATGGAAGAAGCTGAGTATTTCATAAAGGCTTTGGATAAGGCTGTGAAAATGCTACAATAGGTTGACTATTAATATGTTATAATATATTATGCAAGAAAATAAATCATTGCAGGAGGCTGAAAATGAGGTGGTTGATACCTTCTCCATGTATGATGAGTGGCTGGACAAGTATGAATATCTCATTGACCTTGGGAAAAATCTCGAAGCTTATCCTGAAGAGTGCAAGACTGAAGATAAACTTATAAAGGGTTGTCAGTCAAGGGTTTGGCTTGATTATAAGGTTCAGGATGGGAGGATTTATTTCAGGGCTGACAGCGATGCCATCATCACTAAAGGTATAATATCGCTTCTGATAAGCGTTTATTCAGGTAGAACTCCGCAGGAAATAGCTTCGTCAGATTTCGGTTTCATTGAGAAAATAGGACTTAAAGAAAATCTGTCGCCGACAAGGGCCAATGGCCTTGCTTCAATGATAGCTACTATCAAGGCTGTAGCACTTGAAAACAAGTAGTCAGGCGAATACAAATAAGAATAATGAATATGGAAGATAATAAAAATGATATACTGACGGCGGAGGATGCCAAGGAGATAGCACCGTTCTATGCCGATGTCATCAAGGCATTGAAACAAGTATATGATCCTGAAATTCCGGTCAATGTTTATGACTTGGGTCTAATATACGAATTGGTGATAAACAAGGCGCATGATGTGTTTGTGAAGATGACTTTCACTGCGCCTAACTGTCCTATGGCTGACGAGGTACTCGCGGATGTGAAGGCTTCGGTAGAGGATGTTCCGGGCATCAAATCTTGCAGCATTGACCTGGTTTTCGAGCCTGCGTGGGACAAGAGCATGCTTTCTGAAGAGGCAAAAGTAGAGTTGGGACTGGATGATGACTAACGGATCCACAGAAGTCTATTTGGGATTAGGCTCCAATCAGGGCGACAGAAACCTGTACATCGAAAAGGCTTTGTCAATGCTGGATTCCACGCCTGGAGTACGGGTGGAGGAGGAATCGTCCGTCATTGAAACTGAGCCTTGGGGATTCGAGTCCGAAAACAGCTTCTTGAATTGCGCTGTAAGGGTCAATGTGGACAGTACGGTGAGCCCTGAGTCGTTATTGGAAACGTGTAAGGAGATAGAGGCGGAATTGGGCCGGAACGAAGTGATCGAATACAGGGAGGACGGCAGCCGCGTGTATCATTCCAGAAACATTGACATTGACATACTTCTGTACGGCGACAGGCGGATTTCGTCCGAAAGGCTGACTGTTCCTCATCCGCTGATGGCAGAAAGGGATTTTGTTATGGTGCCTCTGAGGCAGATTGCGACTGACGGGATAGAAAACGCTTTCCCTGAAATATTCCGCCCTGCTTTGAAAACAAGTGCCAAATGACTACATTTGTGGGTTGCAAAGAAAATAATTAAACTAATATAACTGTTATGACACAGGAAGAACTTTTTAAGGTCCTGGTTGCGCACTGCAAGGAATATGGTTTCATTTTTCCTTCAAGCGAAATCTATGATGGACTTGCAGCCGTTTATGACTACGGCCAGATGGGTGTTGAACTGAAGAACAACATCAAGAGATATTGGTGGGAGTCTATGACCCGTCTTCATGAGAATGTGGTGGGCATCGATTCTTGTATTTTTATGCACCCTAAGACATGGGTGGCTTCAGGACACGTTGCTGCATTCAATGACCCGCTTATCGACAATAAGGATTCGAAGAAAAGATACCGTGCAGATAATCTTATCGAGGATTATCTCGGCAAGATAGAGGAGAAGATCGAGAAAGAGGTTGCCAAAGGACGTAAGAAGTTCGGTGAAAACTTCGATGAGGCCAAATTCCGTGAGACTAATCCGAATATCCTCCGTGAAAAGGCCAAATATGAGCAGGTTCACAACAGATATGTAGCTGCTGAGCAGGCCAATGACCTGAACGAGTACAAGCAGATTATTCTGGATTGCGGTATCGTTTGTCCTATTTCAGGTACAGCGAACTGGACAGATGTGCGTCAGTTCAATCTTATGTTCAGCACCCAGATCAGCAATACCGGCAATGCTGATGACAAGATTTATCTCCGTCCTGAAACAGCACAGGGTATATTCATAGAGTATCTAAACGTGCAGAAGACCGGCCGTATGAAGATTCCTTTCGGTATCGCTCAGATAGGCAAGGCTTTCAGAAACGAGATTGTGGCCCGTCAGTTCATCTTCCGCATGAGGGAGTTCGAGCAGATGGAAATGGAGTTCTTCTGCAAGCCTGGAACAGAGATGGAATTCTTCGAGTATTGGAAGAAAACCCGTATGAACTGGCACGTGAATCTCGGTATGGGAGCAGAGAATTACAGGTTCCACGACCACGAGAAGCTTGCTCATTATGCCAATGCCGCAACTGATATCGAGTTCAATTTCCCATTCGGTTTCAAGGAACTCGAGGGTATCCATTCAAGAACTGATTTCGACCTCGGCAACCATGCTAAACTCTCAGGAAAGAAGATTCAGTACTACGATCCGGAGACAGGCGAAAGCTATACTCCGTATTGCGTAGAGACATCTATCGGTGTGGACCGTATGTTCCTGTCTGTTTTGGCTCATTCATACACAGTAGAAGAACTCGAGGGCGGCGAATCCAGAGTTGTGCTCCGTATTCCTGCACCGCTCGCTCCTATCAAGGTTGCTGTGCTTCCATTGCTCAAGAAAGACGGCCTTCCTGAACTCGCTCAGAAAGTCGTTGATGAGATCAAATATGATTTCAATTACCAGTATGACGAGAAGGACAGCATCGGCAAGAGATACCGTCGTCAGGACGCTATCGGAACTCCGTTCTGCGTGACTGTGGACCATGATTCTCTCAATGACAACTGCGTCACAGTACGTGACCGTGACACGATGGAACAGGTCAGAGTGCCTATTTCAGAACTTCGCGCAATGATAGACAAGAAGGTGAATATGTCCAACCTCCTCAGAGGATTGGCATAGCGACAGACCTTATCACAATAAAACCAGGCATCAGAACTATGTTTCCGGTGCCTGGTTTTTTTTGATTATCGGACTATTCTTCTCCGACCAATTCAGCCATACGCAGCAGAATGGTTATGGAAGCGTTGGAACAATTTATCCAGTAAGAACGCTTCTTGTTGCGCTCTGGATCTCTTAAATCGAAAGTAGTAGGAATCTGTCCGTTCGTAATGTTCAGAACCACAGTGAGATTATCGATGAGAGCCTTGGCCTTCGCAAAAGCCAGTTTGTCTCCGGTAGCCTCATACAAGTCGAGATAAGCATTGGCCACGTTGCACGTGCTGTTGTCCACCGGGACCTGATAACGATGCTGCTCATAAACGCAAGGAGTAGCGATAGGCCGCACTCCGTCCTTATTCGGCAGGGCATTCCAATGCACGAACTGGTCCTCACTCAGACGGATAAGGTCGCGGGAATCTTCTATTTCCTCAGAAGTCGGATGCCCATTCAGAATATATGACGCGTATGGAGCAGCCGTGCAGTTCGTAAGATTCTGATACGGCTTCAAACCCTCTACAGTGACATCTTCGAACTGTCCGGTAAGATCGAAAGTCTCCAGTGCTACCTCTTTCATCCATTTGGCGGCCCGGTCACTCATGTCAGCATACTTCGTAATGCCATATTCACGCTCCAGACGACGCGTATAGTTGAGAATCGGGTGCAACATAGCCTTGGCACCGTTCACGGGCTCTCCGGTCTCGAAAAACACTTTTATAGGGAAGGAACCGTCCTCGTTCTGAATCTTGGCGAACGTATCAGCGATTTTCAACGCCCTGTCATAATAAAGTGAATCACCGGTGACATCGAAAAGGTCGAGGAAAGCGTTTCCGGAATAACAAGCATCCATGGTCATGGTTCTGCCCACATTCCAGTCCTTCTTGGAAGCTACCTTGTCCCCGTAATATGTAGGAGGGAAAAACTCCAGTCTGTCGCCTTCGGGACGGCTCTGTTCCATGAGGAACTGCGCCGCATTCTTCGCTATCAGCAGAGCGTCTTCTTTCAATGCCGGTACATATTTCGCGATTTTGGCTTCGACACGGATGAGACCGCCGATGACTTTGTTCGCATAAGTGAAATGCGAGTAAAGGTCAAGGTCTGGTGTCAATGTCTCTTTGAATTTCTGTACACCTGGTGTTTTGTGGATATAAAGGGCAGCCATTAGAGCAGCCTCCTTATACGGTCTCACATTAGAATTATATGGACCTTCGAAAGGAAAATCCCTAAGGAAACTGCGCTGATACACAGTGTCTTTCACATTGTCATTGTCATCGAGTGCAAGCACGGTCAGCTTGACCTTGGAAGGTGGGATGGAAGCCCAAATAGGGGAGAGGTCAGTAGTAGGATCTGATGAAGTGAAAGACCATTCACCGGAACCTTCTTCAGCATTGACCTTAAACCTATAGGCGACAGCTCCTTCTGAGGGTTTTATATCGAAAGTCGGGGCATAGGTGAACTTCTTGCAGAACTCATTCCAGCAAGGGTTGCGGCCCTCAGAAGCGGGTCTGATAGGGGTGAGGTACTCTTTGGCCGCTTCCGCATTCAACTTTTCGGCCTGGTCTTGTGTCGAATTGCAACAGGACCATCCGAAAGCGCATAATATCGCAGTTGCGACAATCAGTGTCTTTTCAGTCATTTGTTATTCTTTGGTTACTGTTTCAAATTTAGCATTAATTATCTGAACTTCGGTTTATTTCTGGAGATACCCTCTTCTTCTTCGACGGCAAGTTCTACACGTTCCCTTACTTACTGACATTCTTGCTCAAATGATTTATTTCGAAAGAATCAGTACGAAAAAAATAAGGGCTCCCCTGCGTTTATCACAACTATGGGGAGCCCCGAACAATACTTTATTTATAATAGCCTTCACCTATGCGAGAAGACTATGGGTCTTGTCTAAATTGTTATATGTTAGTCTAAGTATCCTAAAGTTTTCATCTTTTCGTAGACCAAATGCGCCATAACGTTGTAGCCCTCCTTATTAGGGTGGACGTTATTGTCGTAATTACCCCACCATGATGCCGGCCACTCGAATACCTTGACATTGGCCCGATCCTTAGCATTGAGCTTTTCCTTCGCCTCGTCAGTTTCCGTGACACTAAAATCGCGGGCACCAACCTTTTTAGATAAGTTCAATGCCTTCTCATAGTAAGCCTGTTTCTCTGCTTCCGTAGCAGTATCAGTATTAGTGAATTTGACATCAGCATTGAACCCGGACGGCACTGGAACATGATTCTTGTCGATATCCAGTCCAAGTAGCTTGTAATCAAGCATGTGCTCCTTTCCGAAAGCCTGCTCCATGATTTCCGCATATTCTTTGGTCCACATTCGATGCAAGCCGACATACCTGTTGGTATGGAATCCGCAAATGATATAGTCCTCCTTAGCCGGTCCAGTCATGAAATCGCGCATCCTCTTGTGAATATTCACAACCGCTTCATAATCAGATACTTTAAAACTGTTATTAGTTCCTGTATAGATGCACAATACATCAGCATCACGAAGATGAGTAGCCTGATAAGTCTTCACGCGTGATTTGCCCGCCTTTATCTCTGTAGCCTGGTCTGCCACATATTTTCTTTTCAGATAGTACTTGGCATTAGCCCTGTCATCCCCAGTGTACTTACATCTTAACTCACACTCGATTCCGACAGCATCTTCATCAGTATACACGGTTATCGGATTAAGTTTAAAATGATCATTGAACCAATATGTGCTAAGCACATTGTACATACCCTTGACCCCAGCAAGATTTTCAAGCGCAGAAATCTTACCGCACTCCACCTCCTTTCCATCTGCCGGCAATGTAAATGATTTCTCGAAAGTAAGGTCAACGCATCCCACAGCAGCAGCGACATTCAAGTCCCCAGCGCCAGGAATACCATTCATATAAACCGTCCAGTCCTTGCCGAGAAGTCCCTCCAAATAACCTTTCAAAGCTCCACATGCGATACTGTCCCCGAAATACGAAAGCACCTTTTTCCTATTCACCCCAGTACCGGAGGAAATCGTAACCGCAGGAAGGACAGTGACTTCGCCGGCCTTAAGTGACACCGCCGCCCCAGCCTTTTTCGTAAAAGTATAATGAGTAGTCTTGACTGTCAATGTCAAGTCGCTGACATCAGTAAACGAATTCGCAACGAATTGGAACACATGGTTTCCGCCTACCAACGCCTGCGGATCTCTATACTCCGAAGTCACATTCTTATAACTTCTGTTCGCATCGAACTTCGGTGCAACACCAGTATTCGCAAGGTCGAAAGTATAGGCACCACTCAGCACCGTACTCTCAGAAGACAATGTAACCGACAAAATCTTCTCATCCTTAAGCGTTTTATCCGTAGAATTGACATTGACCTCGACGATTCCGAACAGGTGGTGCGCGAAAGCTAACTTCATGTCAGTAGGCATGTTACGCTCGTCATACGGGTTCGCAACGGCGTCCGTATACATAAAATCCGAAGTCCCGTCGAAAGGCATATACTGGATATTTGCAATCTCGTTGCTGACCATATAGCCGTTGCCGGAAGTGGACGAATACGGATAGTACGCGAGATAATTCACCGATGCCGCGCTCGGTTTGCCCGCGACCAGCTCGCCCGAAAACTTCCCATCCGCGAACGCGAGTTTGCAGTTCGCCTGCCGGTCCGCCACGAAAAGTCCGATTTTGTCGCCCTTTGTCCAGGTCAATGAATATGTCCCGTCGCTATTTTCGCCTAGGTTTGTTTTTGTCAATGCCGTTTCTGCGGTGACGCTGAACTTGAATGTGTTGTTGTTCTCCGTCGGCATTATTTCCGTCTTGCCGCACGCTATCACTAACGGGGCGCAGAGCAAAAGTAATTTCTTCATGTTCTGTGAAAGAATAAAACAGATAGGCTGAGTTGTATTGCTCAGTCTATCTGATAATTATAGTTTTTTATCGCCTAATTATTCCCAAGAAAAATCAGGTTTAGAAGAGTTGAGGTTGTTGATGGACGCAGCCTGGCTCTCTGAGGTGGCTGGTTTTACTTTGAATGTCCAGCCTGCTTCTTTAGCAACGTTTGCCCATTTTTCGTCTGATTTGAATTTTGTGATCATATCGTCTGAAGCACACCAAATCTCGCCGCCCTTTGGACCTAATGATAAAGTTGCATTAACATTGATTGTAGGAACATGATCGAGAGCACTAAAATCCATCACTTTAAGTTTCTTTGTTCCGAAGACATAACCCCCAACAATTGACTCGAAACTATTTGTGACAACTATCTTCGTGATGTTCTTGTTGCAGTGAAATGCAGCCTGACAAATATATAAAACATCGCTTGGAAGGGTATAGATATAATCTTCTCCGTCCTTTGTAAGCGCTGCTGTGTTCGCAACAGGAATATATTGAAGCGATTTTACTATTTTATTTGTTTTTTTATCGTTATACCTACGATAAAGAACTCCTTTATCTGCATAGAGGTTCGTGTTGTTTTCATCTACCTTTATATTTTCCAGATTGGCGTCGCTATCGTTCTGCAACCAATAAATGTCTCGAACATACTTGGTAAGATTGATGGTTTTAATTGACGGAACGCCATTGAGGAACATGTCCGGAAGGCTAACCATAGCTTCATCGAGGATGATTTCGCTAAGTTTAGTACATCCCTTGAATGGGGCTGAACCCGTTTCTGTTTTTCCATCTGCACTACCCTTAGTAATATTCAATGGAAGAGAAATGCTCTGAAGCTTAACATTCTTTCTAAATGTGTTAGGCCAAATGTCGGAAATGTAGTAAACCTTTGAAAGATCGAGTTTCACGCCGGTTTCAGAACCATATTCCTTTATGTAATTGGAAATAGTCGCAAGCTCAGTCTCTGAAAGTGTAATCTTTCCAGTTATGTCATTTGGAACGATTTTCAATGACGTGAAGTTATCGGTACCTTCCACTTTGGTAGAAAGATTAGGTGCTGATAATGTCGTACTACCATTAAAGAAATATACATTCTGAGGAGTAAGTTCAACTTCAAACACAGGCATGTTATATACGACACCCCTACGCAAAGAGAGTTTCTTGGTCTTAGTTATAACACCACGATCCGTGTTAATCTCGAATGTGAAAGTCCTCTCGTTAGGGTACTTACTATCTATACCATCTCTGCATTCAGGGTTGAATACTATATTGAACTCACTAGCATTGTCTGATGAAAGTACTACGCCTGGAACTGAGTAGTTAATCACATTGTTGGTGTTTTGATATCCGTTCAGGTGTTTTATAGTGGTGCCTCCAACGGCTTTCTGGAAATATGACATTCCACAAATAGAAAATTTCTCGTCACTACCATCACCCTCTTTATATCGTGGAGCTGCCGTTACTTTAATTCCTTGAACTCTTACACCGTCAAATCCTTTGGCTGCCTTAATATTGAGTTTCAGAACACTACTATAGTGCTTGAATACCATGTTCTCCTTAGAGTCTGATATTGCGCACATTACCGCATATTTGGTGTCGAATCCATTTGCAACATATTTCTGATCTACAGGAATTGTGTAGCAAAAATTTACATATTTTCCTCGGGTGACACCAGATGTTGCCTCGCGTGGGTATATGGCCAGATACTTTTCTCCGTCTGGAGTGCCAGTTGTGGCAGAGAATGTTCCTTCCTTGTTTTCGCCTTCTCCGTCGAGGGTATATTCGTATGAAGAATAATTATTTCCATTCTTGTATCCCCAAACCTCATCAGAAGCAGAAGCCGTAACGACACCGATCTTATCGCCCTTAGCCCAAACAAAATCAAGGCTCTTGCCGTTTTGTGTAGCAATGGTCTTCGTATCTGCATTGTCCTCTACATAAGCCTGAATCTTGTCGGCTTTGCCTGTAACAACAGGACTTTCATTAGATTTTTGGCATCCGCAAACTGCCAAGAGAGCGGCTGCAATCAAATATTTCTTCTTCATGGCCTGTCTGATTTTAAGAATCCCACTCATCTACATCTTCGATGTTCATGTTTTGAATCTCACCTCCCGACGCAAAACAGTTCTGCGTCTCGACACCGAAAACCTGTACCTTTGGTGCCTCATAAGTTAACTTTTTCATTTCCATTGTTTATTAAAATTTGTTTTGTTTGTTCGTTTTCCAATGCTATGGTATCGTGGGCATGAGATGAGCTGTTTTTCAGCAATTTCAGACGTCCGTATGAAAAGCGGCGCGAAATTATATATATATATTTCTAATATTCAAAGAAATAATCACAAAAATATGATTTACGCGTACATTAGAATCAGCACGGACAAACAGTTCGTCATTAACCAGAAAGAAGAGATACTTAACTTCGTGGACATTAAAGGCTTAACTATCGACAAATGGGTCACAGAGACCATCAGCGGAAAGGTCGCAAAAGAAGCCCGAAAATTGGGCAGACTGCTCAAAAAAACGAAAACAGGAGACATCATAATCGTTACAGAAATATCCAGACTGAGCAGAACATTGGTCGAAATCATGGAAATAATGGGGCATTGTCTGAAATCCGGCGTAAAACTCTACTCCATAAAAGAAGGCTATTCTTTCGATGATTCCATTAATAGTCAAGTGCTTTGCTTCGCATTCGGTCTCACCGCCGACATCGAACGCCGTCTAATATCCATGCGCACCAAGGAAGCCCTCGCCGTCAGAAAAGCCGCCGGCGTCCAACTCGGAAGGCGTCCGGGTCAATGCCCGAAGATTAAGATTCTCCTCACCAATAAGGATAAAATCCTGACTCTCATGCGCGAAGGCAAATCCATCTCCCACATCAGCCGTGAGTTCCACGTAGCCCGCGCCACGGTGATGAGGTTTGTTTATGCCAATGCCGAAGTGACGGCTGTTTTTAACGAAATGATCAAACATCAAGTTCCTCCAGTTCCTCAACAAAGTGTTGTTTAGTCCCTCCAAGATGTCCAAAAAACGGACGTCTAATAATACAGCATAGACGGAGAGTCCGGAATCTTGGATTTTGTACAAAAAATCAGAATATTTTTTTGAATAAGGAAATTATCTGAACTTCGGTTCTTTTTTAGTGTTGCTGCACAGTGTGTTTTTTTTGAAAAGTGTATATTTTAGCTTGTAATTATATTTGAAAAGTGCAGAAAAACACATATTTTTGCTATGGAAAAGTGTAATTACTATGCTGAAGAGAAAGATAACAACTGTTATTGAGCATTTTTATGAGGTAAATAAGGGTGCTCTTATGTTGGCTGGAGCACGTCAGATCGGGAAAACATATTCGATACGAAAGTTTGCAGAGAATCACTTCGAGAGTTTTATAGAAATCAATTTTGTGGAAACTCCGGAAGCTGTCGATATATTTTCCAATGCCAAGAGCAGTTTAGACATTCTCCTGCGTTTGTCTGCTTTTACTGACAAGCCGTTGATTCCGGGAAAGACACTCATTTTCTTCGATGAGGTCCAAAAGTGTCCGGAGATAGTTACCGCTATTAAATTCCTTGTGGATGATGGCAGATACAGGTATATAATGAGCGGTTCTCTTCTTGGTGTCGAACTGCAGAATTTAAGGTCTGTACCTGTGGGGTATATGTCTGTAAGAGACATGTATCCTTTGGATTTGGAGGAGTTTATGTGGGCTGTCGGTGTTAACGAAGATGTGATTGCCAGTCTGAAAGACTCCTTTGACAACAACAATCCGGTAGATGAATTTATCCATAAGAAAATGATGGAGGTGTTCAGGCTGTATTTGATAGTAGGAGGAATGCCCGCCGCTGTCATGTCTTATAAGTCGAATAATAACCTGCAAGACGTTATGGATAGCCAGAGAGAAATTATCAGACTGTATAAGGAGGACATCTCACAGTATGCTTCGAAACAACAGCTGAAAATAAAAGAAATCTTCGATCTTATCCCAACTGAACTTAATTCCAAAAGTAAGCGTTTCTTCATCAAGAGCCTTAACGAAAAAGCTCGAGCGGAGATGTATAAAGATGAATTTCTTTGGTTGAAAGATGCTGGTGTTGCCATTCCGGTATATAACATCGAGGAACCTAAAAGCCCTTTGAAATTAGCTTCTTCACGGAATCTCTTCAAACTGTTCTCTAACGATGTAGGGCTCTTGGCTTGTCAGTATTCAGATGGAATACAACTCAGAATATTGACAGGGGATGACGCCATAAATTTCGGTGCAATATACGAAAATGTAGTTGCGGAAGAACTCTTGGCGCATGGCTTCGAAAACCTGTTTTATTACAATAGCAAGAAAATGGGTGAAGTGGACTTTGTTACGGAATATAACGGAAACGTATTCCCGATAGAAGTGAAATCAGGCAAAGATTACGTCAGACACAAAGCTCTCAATAACATTCTCGAATGTAAAGAATACACTATTCCGGAGGCTTTAGTGTTGTGCAATGATAACCTAAGCATTGAAGGTGACATAAAATATCTCCCTATCTATATGATAATGTTCATCTATAGAGAGGAACCCGCCAATGTCCAATTCTCATTGGACCTCAGCGGGTTATGTTAGATCGGGTAAGGGAAATCGGCTACTTGCGTGCCAGTTTGAATCCGAGTTTCATGCCTTTGTATAAACTTGTAAGCCCGGAAAGGGAACTTGCAGAAGATGAACTCTTGCCGGCATAGGATAATGCAGTCTTGATGAATGTAAGGAATCTGTCTGCATCGAAAAGCATTTCGCAGCCGTCCGCTGTTCTGGTCAATGTTCCTGTCATTGACAGATACTTCATGACTTTTCCGTACTGGAGAGTCAGCCTCTTGGCATCATCGTTTATTTGCCATGTTCCGTTCAGATTCATTCCGAAAACGGTGCAGGTGAATGTCTTGTCTTCATTGAAAGTGAACGAAACGGCACCCTGCCTGATACCTATTTTCTGAAGATACGAGTCTGCTTTTTCTTCGATTCCTGAAGTGACGGCAGAGCCGGCAATGTCTGAGATGGTATTGTCTCCACTTACAGAAACAGCGGCTCCCGTGTAAGTCCAAGTCCCTGGAAGGCTTACGGAATTGGCTCCGGGAACATAGGTATTGATAACATTGTTCACGACATCGGATGAAACCGCTTTCTTGAGAAGGCTTGGCTCACCAGCAAATATCCGTGTCTGATATGATAAAAGA
>ULQR01005886.1_pt1 | contig 84488 bp, 85 predicted proteins | sample 1954711 | NCBI WGS metagenome assembly ULQR01 (sample SAMEA4835661, study PRJEB28245) | human gut metagenome | biome: gut microbiome; material: fecal sample | place: Denmark | collected 2008
GATGATCTCAGCCCCATTACAAAAGGCTTTCATGCTTTTGCTAAGGCAAGGACTGTGGGACCGGCAGGAAGACTGTTCCGCCCTTTTTCCTCTAGATGAAAAGGAATGGAATGAAATTCACAGCATGGCAAGAAAACAAACCGTACAAGGCATTATTTACGATGGCATCCGCCTGTTGCCGACTGAAGCCGTACCTCCCCGGAAGGTATTGCTTGGCTGGATGGTGGAAGTTGACACCTTGGAACGGGTGAACCGGCAACACCGGGAAACGATTAAAGCCCTCCAACAGATTTATGTACAATCACCTTCTATCCCTTTCCTGCTGCTAAAAGGGATAGGGACAGCTGACTTCTACCCTCATCCGGAACATCGCATAGCCGGAGACATCGACCTGTGGTTCGGAAACAAGACACAAACCGAACAAGCCAACCAACGGATGGAAAAATTAGGATTACCGGTAAAAAGAGGAACCAATGGTGAGGCTTCCTGTCTGATAAACAGAGTTCTGATTGAACATCACAGCAGGCTGATAGAGTTGCACAACCCTTTCCTCCAAAAAGAAATCCGCCAATGGGAAGCGGGGGTCTTTACCAACAGCCAAGGCAAACTTCCGAGCGAAGCGAATCATCTATTACTTTCCACCCACATATTGAAGCATCTTATCAATGAAGGGATCGGACTACGACAATTGTGTGATATAGCCATGGCTTTTAACGCATTACATTCTGTTACAAACAAAAACGAATTAGAGTGTATCTGTCGCAAATGGCACATTCACCGGTGGAACCGGTTACTTTATGCCCTATTGATAAAATATCTTGGCGTGCCGGCCGACCTTTTACCATTCAGTACCAGTCTCTGTCCGGACAAGTTAATGCAAGAGATTTGGGAAAGTGGCAATTTTGGACATGGAGACGAACGTTACGGTGAACGTCCCACCGGGAAATGGGCGAACAAACGATACACGTTGAAGCGGATCTTTCACAAAATGCACTTATCGTTAGGTTATGCTTTCGACGAAACTTTCTGGTGGCTGGCCGGATTAGCCCTCTTACGTTTCAAGGAAATGATAAAAAAGAAATGAAAGAATTGCTGAAAAAATTTTTGCAGAAGCTCACACGGGAGAATCTGAGCAATACATGTCAGTTAGGATGGAAAGCTTTCAAATGGGTTATGCAGGTAACAGAAGGATACCATTGGCTCATCACCTTCTCTATCTTTTCGGGTATTTTCGGAGTGGTCATGTCATTGGTCAATGTGGCCATGTCCAAATGGATCATCGATGTAGCTACCGGAACACAGGAAGGGAATATTTACCTGGTAGCCACAATAGTAGCCTTATCCTTCCTGCTGGGTATGGGGATAAAACTTGTATCTCCCTGGATTTTTGGCAAGATCAACATGCGCATCAGTATCCGCATGCAAAATTCGCTGTCCGACGCCCTAATGATGTGTTCATGGAAAGGAGCAGGGAAATGGCACACAGGCGACCTGCTGACCCGTATCAGCAGTGACGCTTCCGAAGTGTTGGGAATGGGAATGGGCATTCTACCCAACCTGCTGGTTACCGGCTTGCAATTGGCAAGCTCTTTTATCTACTTGTGGATTCTTGACGCGCGTTTAGCTTGGTTCATACTGGGAGTCACCCCTCTTGTTTTATTGTCAAAGATTTATTTCAGAAAGGTCCGGGAACTGAGCTGTGCCCAAAAAAAGATGAACAGCGAGATGGGTACCGTCATGCAAGAAAATCTGTCCAAACGGATTCTAGTCCGCTCGCTCGGAGCCACCAACTACCGGAAACAGAAATTACATGAAACACAAGAGAAGTTGTTCAAATTGGGAATGGAACAAATCAAATTTTCCACTTTTACGCAAGGGGTCATGGGATTTACATTTGGAGGAGGGTACTTATGTGCATTCCTTTGGGGTATTTTCCAACTGCATAACCACGAGATAACATTCGGAACAATGACAGCCTTTCTTCAACTGGTCGGACAGGTACAGGGACCTTTTTTAGGGTTAATATCCATCCCTCCCAGTCTGATACGGGGATGGACCTCCGTGGAACGGTTAATGGCCCTCTTTGAAGATGTAGAACCGGACGAACACCCGGTCTACATAGACCAACCACTGACACTGAACTTTCGGAAAGTGTCTTTTGGCTATGAAGAGGGACAGCCGGTACTCGACCGGTTTACAGCTGCCTTTCATCCGGGAAGTTCCACCGCCATAGCCGGACCTACCGGAACAGGAAAAACGACCATTATCCGGCTGATACTGGCTTTGGTTTATCCGGAAAAGGGACGCATCGATTTGACAACTGATGACGGACGGACACTCAGTGTGACCCCCGATTTACGCATCAACTTCGTCTATGTGCCCCAAGGAAATACGTTGCTGAGCGGTACCATCCGGGAGAATTTATGGCTGGGTAGTCCGGGAGCAGACGAAGAGGCTCTGCATAAAGTCATCCGGCTGGCCTGCGCTGAATTTGTGTTCAGTCTGCCGGAAGGACTAGATACCAAGATAGGGGAACATGGATATGGCTTGTCTGAAGGACAAGCCCAACGGATTGCAATAGCCCGCGCACTGTTGCGTCCCGGGCGGATCTGGCTGTTTGATGAAGCATCATCGGCACTTGACACCGAGACCACCACACACCTCATAGACAATTTGTTGCAATGGGGAAAGAATAACACATTAATATTTGTGACACACGATTCACGACTGATGGAACGATGTGACCAAGTGATTCATATAAAGGAATAAAAAACAATTAATTATAAAACAATGGATAAAACAATCAAACTGGCCTGTCTGTTGGCAATAATCATTTTTAGTTCGTGCGCTTCACGCAAAGATTTTGTCTATTTACAAGATATGGATGAACTACAGGAATATCCTATGGTTCAAAAATATGAAGCCATCATCCATAGGGATGACAGATTGAGTATTATTGTGAACAGCAAAAACCCAGAACTGTCCCTGCCTTTCAATATGTCCGGAAGCAGAAGCTATTCTGTAGAAGCAGACGGAAGCATTTCCAACAATGAAGTGGGGGTATTAAGTGATGAAAAAGAAAAAGGTTATTTAGTGGATATCAACGGGAATATAGACTTTCCTGTGCTGGGACAACTGCATGTGGAAGGACTGACCCGCCGACAATTAACCGAACTGATCAAGAAACGACTGATCAACGAAGAATTGCTGAAAGATCCTATGGTCACCGTCAATTTCCTTAACTTCAAATTTTCCGTGCTGGGAGAAGTTGGACATGTAGGAACCTTTGAAGTGAAAGGCGACCGCATCACTCTTCTGGAGGCTCTTGCCATGGCCGGAGACCTGACCCCCCGATCCCGTCTGGACCGTATCGCCGTCATCCGCGAATATGGGAACAAGCGACGAATCCTGTTCCACGACATCCGCAGTAAAGACATCTTCACATCGCCTTACTATTACCTGCAACAGAATGACATCGTTTACGTAGAACCCACCAACATGAAGGCCACCGAACAGGCCCAGAGAAAACTGAGCACGTGGAGTATGATCCTGTCCTTCATCACCACAATCACCTCACTGGTGTTGTTAACTACTAAATAAAAAAGAAACGACATGATAAGAATGAGTGAACAAAAAGATATGTCGGGAGATAAGACCTTAAGCGGGGGAGGATTCAATATCAACCCCGTTGACATCATCATGTACCTGTTGTCCAAATGGTACTGGTTTGTATTGTCGGTCAGTCTGTTCGGCGGATATGCATGGTATCAATATGCCAAACTTCCCTTTATCTATTCACGGTCAGCCACCGTCATGATAAAGGACGCCTATTCAAACAACATCGGTCGCGGGCTGGACCGTTTTAACACCTATTCATATACCAATGTATCCAATGAGATCCTGCAATTCCAGTCACACAAACTCATGCGCGATGTGGTGAACCGTCTTCACGCCAATGTATGCTACCTCATCATGGATGACTTGCGTGAGGAGGAACTTTATACGCAAGCCCCTGTCAAGGTTTCATTCCCGGAAGAAGAGGATCATCTTGATTTCAGCCTGACAGTCAGAATCCTGAACAGGAAGCAAGTCCGGTTATCCGATTTCTCGACAGACGCCACAAGTATAACGCTGACGGCCAATCTGGGTGACACTATCCAGTCGCCCGTAGGAAAAATAGTGGTCTCACCCACCTTATATTATACAGACAAGTGGTTCAACACACCGATTACGATACGCCGGCAGAGTACGGACACAATGGCCAGCCTATTCAGAAGCAACCTGAACATCAGCCAAGCTGAGAATGACGCCTCCATCCTCTACCTGTCACTCCGTGATTACTCCACCGCCCGTGCCGAAGATGTGCTCAATATGCTGATTACAGTGTATAATGAAGAGACTATCAAAGACAAGAACCAGATAGCCATCAATACCTCCAGCTTCATCAACGAGCGTCTGGTCATCATCGAAAAAGAACTGGGAGGCGTGGAAAACGAACTTCAGTCCTACAAACAGAACAATGACATCATCGATATCGGTTCAGCCGCTTCCATGTCCATGTCAGACAAACGGCAGTACAGCTCGACCACTCAGGAACTGGAATTACAGGCACGCATGGCACGCTACATCAAGAGCTACCTGGTGGACCCGTCCAAAGAAACCGAGCTTATCCCTTCAAACACCGGCATAGCCGACATCAACATTGAAACCCAGATAACGGCCTATAATGCCAACAAGTTGAAACGGGACAAACTGATAGAAGGAAGCAGCGACAAGAATCCCATCGTCCAGGAACTGAACAAGAATCTGATTGCCATGCGGCAGAATATCATCCGGGCCATCGACAATATGATTGTCAGCATCGACGTGAAACTGAACGAGGCACGAAGCAGGGCCGGAGAAGCCCAGTGGCGGGTAACCAACATACCTAGACAACAGCAGCAAATGCTTTCTATCGAACGTCAGCAACGCATCAAAGAGGAACTTTACCTCTATCTGCTGAACAAACGCGAAGAAAATGCGCTGAGCCAGGCCACCACCGAGACTGACGCCCGTGTGCTCGATCCTGCTGGAGGAGGGGATGCTCCGATTTCTCCCAACGGACGCAGCATGATCATGGCAGGTGTCATGAAAGGAATCGCCCTGCCGGCAATTGTCCTGCTATTGTTCCTGTTCTTCGATACCCGTATACGCAACCGCAAGGACATCGAGGATGCTGTAACCGTTCCTTTCCTGGGCGAAATACCCAAGGATTCATCCAAAGGGAAAACAGAGAATAAAGAAACGGCACATGGCATCGCTGTCCGTGCCCAAGGGCGTGACATTGTATCGGAAGCCTTCCGCATAATACGCACCAACATGGATTTTATGCGTGTCAAGTCAAAGAACATGCAAGTCGTCACTTTCAGCTCGTTCGGACCGGGTGCCGGCAAGACATACGTATCCAGCAATCTGGCAGCCAGCTTCGCGCAAACCGACAAGAAGGTCATCCTGATTGACATGGATATCCGTAAAGGGACTTTGACTTCACATACCCGCCTCCACACAAAGGAAAAAGGAATGACCTCTTTTCTGGCAGGCAAGGCCACAACGGATGAAATCATCAAGCACAACGAGATCTGTGAAAATCTGGATTTCATTCCGGCCGGTCCCATCGCCCCTAACCCGTCAGAGCTATTGCTCAGCGAACAACTGGAAGTACTGATAACCGAACTGCGCAACCGTTATGACTATATCTTTGTCGACAATGTGCCTGTAGGAGTGGTGGCCGATGCCGCCATCACCAACCGCATAGCCGACCTGACCATCTTCGTGGTACGGGTTGGCAAACTGGACCGCCGCATGTTACCGGAAGTGGAAAAAATTTATCGCAGCGGACAACTGAACAACATGTCGTTGGTACTTAACGGGGCCATAGTAAAGACAGGCGGATACGGAGGCTATGGATATGGTTACGGCTACGGCTATGGTTATGTGGATGGTTCCGAATCATGCTGGAAACGGCTGTTCAGAAAGAAATCCTAAAATCCCCCCAAAAAAGAAGTAGGATGTTTGGTATATTCAAGTCCAAATACAATTTGATTAATTCTGGTTTAATGAAGGGTATGACCGATGTCCATTCCCATGTTCTTCCGGGAGTGGACGACGGTTCGCCCGACATAAATGCCAGTCTGTCCCTGCTGCGCTATATGGAATCCATAGGGTTGCGGAAAGTGTGGCTCACCCCCCATATCATGGAGGATTATCCCACACCGAACAAGAAGCTGCGACAACAGCTCGACGTGTTGAAGGCGGCCTATTCCGGCCCGTTGGATCTACGGCTGTCTTCCGAATATATGATGGATGCCACTTTTACAAACAAGCTGGATGGAGAAGTGCTGCCTTTAGGCAGCAGCCACCTGCTGGTCGAGACATCCTACATGTACCCTCCTCCCGGTTTGCCGGATATCCTGATGAAAATATGGAATGCCGGTTATCAACCGGTCATCGCCCACCCGGAGCGTTACCTGTACATGGAAGAAAAAGATTACCTTCTGCTGAAAGAGAAAGGTTACAGCTTTCAACTCAATCTGATGTCACTGAGCGGTTACTATGGCCCGCACCCCAAAGTGGTCAGCGAAAAGCTGTTAAAACAAAAAATGTACGATTTTGTGGGTACGGACCTGCACCATTTGGAGCGTTACCGGCCCATGCTTGACCAATTGAGGTTGACCCGAAGACAACTCGAAGCTTTAGAAGGTCTGATTGCCAACAATGCGCGTATTTAACTGTCTGTCGGGAGGTATCCTGTGCGGTCTGACACTGCTGTTGATATTTCTCCCCTGCTTCACTCCCGAGTGGGCCGGAAATCTTATCTTCATCAGTCTATCGGCGATTCCTATATGTATAGCCGATGGGATTATTTTCGCGATTCTGCTTTGGAAACATAATCGTTGGTGGATGCTTTACTTGCTTTTGCTATTAGGTAGTTCACCTATTCTATCCGGTTACTTTCCGCTTCATTTCCTACATAGAGAAGAAGTGCCAGATTCCAATCAGCTAAAACTGGTTTGCTGGAATGCCGAAGGGTTCAGACTGAACAAAGACACCCTGGCGAAAGCCGCCCATAGCATTCGTATCCTGCAGCCCGGCATCGTCTGTCTGCAGGAACGTCCCCATACCAATCTTCTGGCATGGGACACCATCCAGGCTGCTTTTCCCGATTACCCCTATTGCATCATCAACTCGCGGGAGGATGAAATTCTTAATCTGGCCGTCTTCAGCCGCTGGCCTGTCGGAAACGTTCAAGAGTACTACTTCCCGGACAGCTACAATAAGATGCTTCAAGCGGATATCCGGATGATAGGGCAAACTTTCCGGTTATTCAATGTCCATCTGCAAACTACCGGCATGAATGAATCATCCTCAATGAAAGACAGACTCCAGACGATGCGCCACCACGCCATCCGGCGTAACCGGCAAGCCGATCTCTTGGCAAACGCCATTGCCGAGAGTCCTTACCCGGTCATCGTGTGCGGTGATTTCAACGATATACCGGCTTCGTATGTTTACCGGAAAATCAGCCGGTCACTGCAGGATTGCTTCCTCCAGGCCGGCCGGACATGGAAAGGCAGCTACCAACGCTGGGGCGATTTTTTACGAATAGATTATACGCTCTGTTCACCTGCATTCCAAGTGAATTGTTACCAACTGGTTTCCAATCCCTGGAGCGACCACAAACAGCAGCACTGTGTGCTCTATCTGGACAAACGCTCCTAAAAAACAAGATTTCAAAAAATGACTAAAGAAAACTGGACAATAGAAATAAAGCCAAAGAAAAAATGGCTGGATATAGATCTGAAAGGTATATGGCGGTACCGTGACCTATACTATATGTACGTGAAACGCGACATTGTCACCGTGTACAAACAAACTATTCTGGGTCCTCTCTGGTTCCTCATCCAACCGATCTTCACTACCGTGATGTATATGTTCATATTCGGTGGCCTGGCAGGTATCTCGACGGACGGAGTACCACAGCCTTTATTCTACATGGCAGGTATCATGCTGTGGAATTATTTCAGTTCCGCGTTCAACGTATCCTCCAATGTGTTCACGGCCAATGCGGGCGTGTTCGGCAAAGTCTACTTCCCCCGTCTGGTCGTGCCGTTGTCCGGCATCACCTCCAACCTGATCAAGTTCGGAATACAATTGTTGTTGTTCATTGCCATGTATCTCTATTTTTATGTGAAAGGAGCTTCACTGCATGTCAATGCCGCCCTGCTGTTGTTTCCGTTCCTGACATTTCTGATTGCATTCCATGCCATGTCGTGGGGGTTGATCGTATCGGCGCTGACCACCAAATACCGTGACCTCACCCAGTTGGTCACCTTCGGCCTGCAACTGTTCATGTATGCCACTCCGGTCATTTATCCGCTAAACGCAGCTCCGGAAAAATACCGTGACATCATCGCGCTCAACCCGTTGACCCCCATATTCGAGACCTTTAAATACAGCTGCATGGGGTGTGGTTCACTTGATTGGGGCGGATTGGCATATAGCACTTTGTTTATGCTCTCCACCCTGTTCTGCTCAGTAGTCATCTTCAGCCGGGTGGAACGCAATTTTATGGATACAGTGTAAGCAGCAGAATTAAAAAAAGAGAATAAGAATGAACGATATAGCAATCCGGTTTGACCATGTGGGCAAACTCTACAAACTCGGTCTGGTCGGCACCGGCACACTGAGCCACGACCTCAACCGCTGGTGGAAAACGACCATTCTCCGCCAGGAAGACCCCTATCTGAAGATAGGCGAAACCAACGACCGCAGCAAGAAAGGCGCGTCGGAATATGTCTGGGCGTTGAAAGACATCACCTTCGATGTGCATCAAGGCGATGTAGTAGGCATTATCGGAAAAAACGGTGCCGGGAAGTCCACCTTGTTGAAACTTCTGTCGCGTGTCACCTCCCCTACCACCGGAGCCATCCGTGCCCGTGGCCGCATTGCCTCTCTCTTGGAAGTCGGTACCGGTTTCCATCCGGAACTGACCGGCCGTGAGAACATCTACATGAACGGCTCCATCATGGGCATGACTCGCCACGAAATCTCCCACAAGTTGGACGAGATAGTCGACTTTGCCGGTGTGGAACGCTATGTAGATACCCCCGTAAAACGCTATTCCAGCGGCATGACCGTCCGTCTGGGCTTTGCCGTAGCCGCTTTTCTGGAACCGGAAATACTGGTAGTAGATGAGGTACTTGCCGTAGGTGATGCCGAATTCCAGAAGAAAGCTATCGGCAAGATGCAGGACGTGTCGAAAGGCGAAGGGAGGACGGTGTTGTTTGTGAGTCATAATATGGCGGCGGTACGAGTTCTTTGCAAACAAGGGATAGTACTCAACAACGGAACTGTAGCCTATACGGGAAGTATAGAGGACTGCGTTAATTATTATATAGGTAATAATATATCTTCTTTCAACACACATACTATCATCAATGATAAACAAAGAAGGGAGAAAGGAGCATTTTTAAGAGAAATTGAATTTTTGGAAGCTCGCTTATTTAATGATCCAAAAACTGTAGGCAACAACGAACCAATAGAACTGGAAATTAAGCTTAAAAAAAACATTACTAATATAGATGTCTGCCAATATACCGTAAATTTCACAGATGATGCTGATGTATTGGTAGAATCATTCATAACTGCACCGATCCCTGTTCCAAAAGACAAAGATGAATATACAGTTCGTCTGAAAGTTTCCAGCCATGGATTAACCAAACGCTGCTACCACATCTCGTTCGTTGCAGGATTGAAAGACTTCTCAATAGGTGCAAGAAACTTTGATATTGTGAGAGACGTATTGTCATTCGAAGTAAGTTACTACCAAAAGAATCCCGACAAAAAATATCTTATATGGTACAGAGATTGGGGAGCTGTAGTACACAGCAATGAAAACATTGCTGTAGAAGTTATCTGATAATCAAAAATAATATAGCCACTTTATGATCAGCATTATAGATAAGGAAAAATGTTGTGGATGTAATGCATGTGGTGATATATGCAATCAACATGCCATAACATTTCACCTCGATCGGGAAGGATTTTGGTACCCTCGTGTTGACCCTAATCTATGCACGAACTGTGGTATGTGCGAACGTACCTGTCCACAATTGGTTAAATACGATCAAAAACACTACCATTTACAAACTCCACGAGTTTTTGCTGCATACAGCAAAGATGAAGATATTAGAATGGATAGTACATCGGGGGGGATACATTCAATGTTGGCTTTAAATATATACAAAAAACAAGGATACGTAGGAGGCGCTATTTATAATAGCGACCATACCGTATCGCAAACTATAAGCTATGATAAAGAACTTTTATCACAAATACGCAGTTCCAAATATTTACAAAGCAATGCAGAAGGCATTTATCGCCATATACAATCATTATTAAAGCAAGATAAATTAGTGTTTTTTTGTGGCACACCTTGCCAAATAAAAGCTCTTCATTTATTCCTTCGAAAAGATTATGAAAACCTCATCACATGCGATTTTGTTTGTAGAGGCGTTAACTCGCCCAAAGTGTTTCTATCTTATATGAAAATGCTCGAAAAAGAGTTTAAATCGACTGCTACAAACATCAAATTTAAAGCGAAAGATGAAGGGTGGCACAACTTTTCAATGCGTGTAAAATTTGCCAATGGAAAAGAGTATTGCAAAAATCGATGGCAGGATTTATTCTTTATAGGTTACCTTCAAAATGGAGTATTCACTCGTCCCTCTTGTTTTGCTTGCCGATTTAAAGGCTTTCCAAGGACATCAGACATTACGTTGGCTGATTTTTGGGGTATAGAAAACATTGACCCGTCTATGGACCAAGATAAAGGTACATCGTTAGTTATGATTAATTCCCCAAAAGGCATGAAGTTATTTGAATCTATCAAAGAGCAAATTGAATGGAAGGAGTTTTCTTACGAAGAAGCACTTAAAGAGAATCCTGCTATTGAAAATTCCTTAAATAGACCCGATACCAATCGAGAAATCTTCTTTAATGACATTGATAAACTACCATATTATAAAGTTGCACAAAAATATTTCGTTCAACAGTCTACAAAAGAAAGTATATTAAAACGAATCAAACTCAAACTCGGATATATGTACTACATGGCTCAAAAATTTAAAAAAGGCATAAAACCATTACACTATTCTTATTCCGACATTAAAACCTTTAAATTCATTAATCTTTCGTCTGATCAAGTGGTACGGGCTTTTGACTATCCTTTTCAAAACTACAAATACAGTCTTGTACAAATAGACAAAGGAGCACAATTAGTATTAAACTCCAAGTTTGAAATGGGAGTAAAACAAGTCGAGATGTCACGAATAGAGACAAGAATCCTGCTTGAGAACAACTCAAAAATGATTGTTAATGGACTTTTCCGAATGTATGCAGGTTCGTATATTCGTGTCATCGAGAGTGGAACATTGATTATTCATGGAGGATTTATCAATGAAAATGTACAGATAATTTGTGGAGATACGATTGAAATCGGAAAAGATTGTACCATTGGGAGAGATGTCGTAATTCGCTCTTATGATGCACATAAAATCATCAAAGAGGAATATCAGATTTCGGAACCGATTCACATCGGCGAACATGTGTGGATAGGCCAAGGTGCAACCATATTGAAAGGTGTAACGATTGGCAATGGTGCTATCATAGCTGCTGGAGCTATCGTTACAAGAGATGTGCCTGCTCATGCGATAGTAGCTGGTATTCCAGCCAAAATAGTTGAAACAAACGTAAATTGGGAATAGTATGAAGATAGCAATATTAACATTACCGCTTCATACAAACTATGGAGGGCTGTTGCAGGCATATGCATTACAATCAGCCTTAGAGCGTATGGGATATGAAGTTTCTGTCTTAGATAAAATACGCAAGCCAAAGGTTCAAATACCGTTCAGCGTGTCTGTTAAGAGATTGATAATGAAGTTCATCCTGCGTAAGAATGTTGCTCCTATAGGTCAATTAGAGGATTACAAGCGAAGAAAAAAGCGAAATACGAATACTTGGAAATTTGCCGACAAGTATATTCACAGACACGAGTTGGACAACCTTGGTTCAATAAAGGAGGATGATTATGATGTTTTTGTCGTGGGTAGTGACCAGATATGGCGAAGAGAGTATATTTTGAATAGTTTCAAGTGTGTCGAAGATGCGTTCTTGGGCTTTGCGAAGACATGGAATGTTAAAAGAATAGCTTATGCACCATCTTTCGGTCATGATGTCTGGGATTATACGCCAGAAGAAACTGTAAGTATTAGGGCATTGCTCCGGCTGTTTGATTATTTGTCTGTACGTGAGGAATCTGGCGTGGAACTCTGCATGCGAGAACTGGGGTTAACCACAAAGCATGTGGCTGATCCGACTATGCTCCTAACTGCAGAGGATTACAAAGTGCTGATAAAGAATACAAGTAAGTCAAGTGGCAATCTATTGTGCTACGTGCTGGATATGACAGAAGAGAAGCAACAGGAAATCAATGCTATTCTCAAAGAATACAATCTGAAGCCTTTTACCGTTAATGCTAATGTGGAAGCTGAGTGGGACTCTGACAAAGTCAGTGTGCAGCCACCTGTAGAACAATGGTTGCGAGGCTTTATGGATGCTGACTTGGTTATTACAGACTCGTTCCATGCTTGCGTATTCTCCATCATATTTAATAAGAAATTCATCGTAATGGGAAACTCCCACAGAGGTACAGCCCGAATAAACTCCTTGCTTCGCACTTTTGGCAGCGAACCTAGTTCTGAAAGGTTGGCAAAGCTGAACGAATTGAGAGTAGAAGGACTCATTTTTTTATCGAATGCATTATGCCAAAGATAATATATAGTATAGTCATACCACACTACAATATACCCGATTTGTTGGAACGCGCTTTGAATTCCATTCCACAGCGAGAGGACATCGAGATAATAGTCGTTGATGATAACAGCGATCCTGCGAAAGTTGATTTCGAACATTTTCCTGGTCTCGACCGCCCCAACACCCATTGCGTGCTCCTGAAGAAAAATGGTGGAGCGGGCATAGCTCGGAATACAGCTATCTCTATGGCAAAAGGACGATGGATTTTGTGTGTAGATGCGGATGACTTCCTTATGAATGATGCTTTCGATAAGATAGATAAGTACCGCTATTCAGATTCGGATGTGGTGGTATTTAAAGCTGATAGCTGTATGTCTGACGAGGTAGCCAAGAAGGGAGAACGTCATCATGCATCACAGTTGTGTAGTTTTATAGACGAATGTCTCAGTGGTAAGCGTGAGGTTCGGAATCTGTTGTTCTCTATCTGGTCACCATGGTGTAAACTGGTTAAACGTGAATTTTTGATTGACAATCAAATAACTTTTGCCACCACACCCATTTCGGAGGATGTAATTTGGTGTACAAGAATCGCTGTTCATAGTAAGAAAGCAGAAGTCTCAGGCGATTGCATCTACTGTCTGACAGAACGGAAAGGAAGTCTGACAAGCGATGTCAGTGTGAAGAAATTCACAATATGGTGTAATGTGCTAAAGGAACGTAATACATATTTGCACAAATATCATTATGATGAATACTACTTCTATTTCGGTTACGATGAGCTGATATTCTTACGAAAGAAGGGAGCATTCACTTATATCAAGTTCTGCACAAAATGTCTCCGTTATGGCATTATGAAACCATGTGCAATGTATGGTATAGAGGCGAAGCTTCATTTCCGCTACCCTTATCTGTATTTACTGTTAAATCTTTGGGATTTCCAAAAAATCAGTAAATCATCCATGTTATGTAAACTTTGGAAGAAACTACGATGAAAATACTTTTCGATTTCTTAGCGATATATCAGAAAAATGGTGCTGCAGAATATACTCGTAGAGTGTTTTATGCATTGTTGGATAGGATAGAACATGCGGCTCATACTGATGACATAACCATCACTTGCTTATTTGATAGTCATCATCTGCCTGCATATACTGAAATGCGTCCGGATAGCTTGCGCCATAAATACGTGGATTTTGTCGACATACAAAATGGCATCTCTGCAATCAATGCACAGAATTATGATGTATTCTTCTTCGGGTGTGCGCAAAATGCAGGATGGAATCCTCAGTTGGAAGAACTGACCTGCAAGTCAATCCTTGTATTTCATGATTGTGTTTGGGAGGAATTCTACAACAATGATATAAACCTCTATCTTGCTCATAACGCCAATGATATGTTTCATTACAGAGCGACAGGACCAAGGGGTAAGAAAGTTTATTGGGACATAAAAAGCCCTACTATCAGATTTTGCAGATGGTTGTTGCACGTTCGTCGGCATGGTGTTTTGGAGGACGGTTATAACATGTTACAGCCAGCATTGGCTTTACTCCGTAAAAGAGAGGATAATGTCATTATGACGGTATCAAACTACTCGAAGAGTTCTATCATGTATAATTTCAATGTAAAAGAGGATAAGATACATGTCAAGTATAGTCCTGAGCGAATTTATACCGAGAAAAAGTCTGATGCGAAGGGGAGAATCAATGAAAAGTTGAAACGTTTGGTGGATGGCAAGGTAAAGTACTACTTGATGGTAAGTGCTAACAGAGATGCCAAGAATGCCAAGAAGGCATTGCATGCATTCGAGTCCTTCACTAAAATAAAACCTGATATGTATGCTGTCACGGTTGGCTATGGTAAGACTTTATTCAAGAACCATATAGATTTGCCTTTTTTGAATGATATAGATTTGCGAGAGGCGTACAAGAATTGCTATGCGTTGTTGTACCCATCGCTGTTCGAGGGATTTGGCTATCCACCATTGGAGGCAATGAAATATGGCAAACCTATATTGGCATCCAATGTTTGCTCTATACCTGAGGTGTTGGGTGATGCACCTGTTTATTTCTCTCCTATTTATGAAACGGCCATATTCAATGCCCTAATGGTGCTCAATGATGATAACTATTCAGAGTTTGCAGAAAAATCTCTCCAACGCTATCAGCAGATACATGAGAAACAGGAGAGTGATTTGACAGATCTTGTGAATATGATATTGGGGGTAGATAACAAATAACAGAACATATATGTGGAACATTAATTTTAATAACAATGGAATATAAAAGGATAGAGTATATAGATATAATGAAAGACTTTGCTATTATGCTTGTTGTAATGGGGCATGTTTTGTTAGGGTGTAAAAGCGAAAGTATGCCTGAATGAATGACATGTTAACGTTTGAATTTATCTATTCTTTCCACATGCTCCCGTTTATGTTTGTGGCAAGATTTGTTTGTTTCAATCCGAAGAAGAGCTATTCGTTGATGAACATAGAAAGCGTTGTACATCTTATTTTATCCCATCCTTTATGGGAGCTGTGTTAATTGTAATTTTACAAAATGAAATTTCCTTGATGGAAGTTTATTTATTATAAAATTTAAATATAATGAGTAATTCGCATAGAATTGTTGTTTTATTAACAGCATGTGTTAATCCTAACGGGATGTCGAAAACAGTATTACAAGATGTGGAATTGCGAAGGAAACAATATGTGAATGCTTTGAACTTTTATCTGCAAGAAACATCACTACCAATCTGTTTCGTTGAGAATACAGGGTTTGATATGAGTTGTGAGTTTCACTCTTATATTGATTCTGGTAGATTGGAATACTTGTGCTTTAAAGGGAATAACTATGATAAAAGCCTCGGAAAGGGATATGGAGAAGCTGTAATTATATTGTATGCAACTGAAAATTCTGTTTTTTTAAAAAGATGTAAATATCTTATAAAGGTTACGGGGCATGTAATAGTGCCAGCAATAGAAAAAATAGCAAATTCATTGACTCTTAAGTTACCTAATGTATTTAGATCGGATTTGTTATCACAAGATTTTGTTAGAAGTGTGGTGTTTGTGGCGGCTCCTCTAACACTGGAAAGAATGTTATCTTCTCGAATTGGAGACTTTATTGAGGATGAAGGTGGACTTTTTGAGAATATTTTGGCTCAGGAATTGATAACCCATAAAGAGGTTATAATATTACCATTTTTTCAGACGGTCAAGATTATTGGCATATTTGCAACGAAGAATACTCCTTATATGAACATTCCTAGCATTATAACACTTCGTGACAATTTGTTCTTTTTATGTGATTTGGAAAAATCAAGAGGTCGTATATTATCTGCTTTATTTATTAAAATATTTTATTATTTAACGCTTATATATCCATTCAGATGAAACAAGATATCAGTTTATTTGCATACTATCTTCCTCAATATTATGAGATTGAGTTTAATAATAAATACTGGGGGCAGGGACATACGGAATGGACGGTAGCAGAAAATGCAAAGCCATTGTTCAAAGGCCATTACCAGCCTCATGTTCCTGCTGATTTAGGGTTCTATAATCTATTAATGCCTAGAGCTCGTAAAGCGCAGGCGGATATGGCTAAGGAATATGGAGTGGACGGATTTTGTTATTGGCATTACTGGTTTGGAGATGGAAAAACCATCATGGAAAAACCCTTTAATGCAATAGTGGAAAGTAAAGAACCTGATTTTCCGTTTTGCCTCTGTTGGGCTAATCACAGTTGGCAGAATCCACAGACAAAGGAAATAATGATTAGCCAACAATATTTAGGGGAAGAAGATCATAAAAAACATTTCTATAATTTGCTGGGAGCTTTCAAAGACGAGCGCTATGCCAAAATAGGCGGAAAACCTATATTCGGCATTTTTAGTCCTGATTCGCTTCCTTTGATTGACCAATTTATTGATTTATGGAATGGATTTGCTCAAAAAGAAGGATTCGCAGGGATTTATTTCATAGGTTTGGCGCAGACTCCGGAGGAGTATCAAGCAATTTGTCATTATAAGTTGGATGCCATTAATGTGATACGCTTAAAGGACTTCCTGTTATATCAAAACAAATGGAAAGAGTTTTTTAAGCACAAATTGGGAGCTTTACATACTTATAAATATGAAGATGCACTAAGATATTTTGTTTCTCAGGAAGATAAAGCAGAAAATATTATTCCGACTATTATATCTGGTTGGGATCATAGCCCAAGAGCAGGGAAAAATTCTTTGATATTGACAAATTATACTCCTGCATTGTTTCAAAAGCATCTGGAAAATGTTTTTGATATTCTTGTTCAAAAAGAGAATAAAATATGTTTTATTAAAGCATGGAACGAATGGGGAGAAGGCAATCATCTGGAACCGGATTTGAAATACGGACTAGACTTTTTGAAGACTTTGAAACAAGTAAAAGAATCATATTTCAAGAAATGAAGAATAAAATATCTATCATTGTCCCTATATTCAATTCAGAAAAATACCTTACTCGCTGTCTGGCTTCTTTGCAAAATCAGACTTTAGGAGATTATGAAGTGATTTTAATAAACGATGGATCTATAGACCATTCTGCATGTATATGTAATGAATTTGTACAAAAAGACAACCGATTTAGGGTTATTCATAAAAAGAATGGAGGGGTTTCTTCTGCTAGAAATATCGGATTGGCCGTCACTCAGGGTGAATATGTCTTATTTGTAGATAGTGATGATTATATTGACCGTCACCTGTTGGAGAATTTATTACAGGTTGGTTCTTATGATTTGGTCTTAACAGGGTTAAGTTGCATGAAAGATGATACTTGCGTAAAGACTAAGCATGTTGAAGCGGGAGAATGGACTTTAGATGATTTACGTGATGATAAATTCTATTATATAGATTATACGACTGCCCTTCATGGAAAGCTTTATAGAAAGACGGTAATTGATAATTATCAGCTACGTTTTAATGAGAATTTATCGTACGCGGAAGATAGGGATTTTAACATTAAATTCATTAGTCATGCAAATCAAGTTTGTAATGTTGACTATGCCGGCTACTACTATCAAATAGATATCGTAACGGGCTTGTCCCATAAAATATATGATTATAATTTGCAAAATGATATAGAATACTGGAATCAACTCTATCAATTACTTTGTATAAACCAAGCAAACGGAAATTTCCCAATAAAAAAATATATGGTGAATAAGTTGTTTAATTATTTGGTTGACAATCTTTACCAGATATCAAAAGTCAGAAATTTGAGAGAAACTTTTAAATTGATGAGTTCCGTTCACCCTGTGGTTAATTGGAATTTTTTGAAACAAAATAAAGAAATAATTGATTGTCCCGAATGGATGAAAAAAATGTTGTTTTTACCTTCTGCAATTCTAATTTTGTTATTAAAGTATTATACATGATTTTTTGAATTATGAGGCATATTCTTTTCTTTATTGAATCATTTTCAGGGGGTGGCGCAGAGAAGGTGCTGCTCACCATTTTGCGCCATTTGAATTATCATCGGTTTGAGGTAACGGTATTGGTGATGAATGATGTGGGTGCTTTATATTGTGATTTTCATCGATTGCCTGTAAGGATTGTTTCGGTGATTCCTATTGGTGATGGATTGTGGGCTAAGTTGAAATATAAACTAATCTATCGGTGGCTGCCTATATGGTTAGTGGCTAAATGGGTGGTTCCGCAACTTGGTATTGATATGTATGTAGCGTTTGTGGAGGGGGTCTGTACTAAGTTGTTGGCATCTTTGCATAGAGTTAAAAAGGTAGCTTGGGTACATAGTGATTTGATACAGTTGCCATGGACGCTTGAAAAAGGAATTTATCAAAATCGTGAAAAAGAGATTAAGGCTTATAAACAGTTCGATAAGGTGATTTGTGTATCGCATTCTGTGGAACGTATGATGTGTGAACATTATGGATTAGAAAAAGTTTGTACGATTTATAATCCGATAGACGAATCTGATATAGAGAAAAAGAAAGAGTTGCCCTGTACGATAGAAGTTGATGAAAATGTTTTTAATATTGTGGCAATAGGTCGTCTTACACGTCCAAAAGGTTTCGACCATTTGTTGCCTATTGTGAAAAAATTGATGCAGGAAGAGGTGAAGTTTAAGGTTTATATATTGGGAGAAGGTGAAGAACGTAAGGCTTTGGAGCGGCAACAACATGAATTAAGGTTGGATGACGTGGTTTCTATGCCCGGTTTCATTGCCAATCCTTATAGTATATTAAAAAATATGCAGTTGTTAGTGTGTCCTTCTATTGCCGAAGGTTATAGCTTGGTTATAGCAGAGGCTCTTTATTTGGGAGTACCGGTTATTAGTATGGATTGTTCTGGCCCAAGTGAATTGTTGGAGAAGGAGCGCTTTGGTGAACTTTGTTCGGATTGGGAACATTTTTATTCGGCTATTAAACGAGCAATGGTAGAAAAGAATTATTTTATAGATTTACAGCAACGTGCAGTTCAACGAAAGTCATTTTTTAGCACATTACAAACTGTAAAAGAAATAGAAAATTTATTGGGGTGAAATATAGAATAGACATGAAACCTTATGTTACGATTGTTGTTCCATTCTGGAATGCAGCCACTACATTAAGTAATTGTATAGATTCTGTCTTGAATCAGACGAGGAATGATTGGGAATTGATTTTGGTGGATGATGGGTCTGTCGACGATGGTTACAAGATCTGTGCCCAGTATGCGGAGAAAGATAATAGAATTCGTTTGTTGTGTCGTGACCACGAAGGTGTAGGAGCTGCACGCAATGCTGCTATGGATGAGACACAGGGGAAATTTATCTGCTTTGTGGATGCAGATGATTTTGTTGAGCCCAATTATTTGGAAAAACTTTGTTCTTGTCCGGATGTAGACCTTGTAGTTTGCGGATATATGGTAGATGAGTATAATAGTAAGGGACAATTGCTTTCTTCGACAGATCACATCGAACAAAATCTTACTGTGGTGGAGTTCAAGAATAGAGTGCAGTTGGAAATGGCATTTGCATCTGGTATCATGAATATAAATTGTAACAAGCTTTATAAAATTGATATTATCCGAAAATACAATATTAAATATGGAAATTACTCTATAAATGAGGATTTCATTTTTATGATTGGATACTTGAAATATGCTCAAAATATTAGATTCATTCCTCATGCTTTATATCATTGGATACGAGTGCAGGGAGTAGCAACAGGAGTATCATCTATTCCAGAGAATTTGTTGCAAATATATGAACTTTCTCATAGAATGCTGTCGGATTATCTGAATAACGCACAGGTCGTCAATCGTATAGCCTATCAATCTTACGAAATGCTTATATACAAATATATGAATCAATTGATGCAAGGCTTAATTACTAAACAATATTGTTTTGAAGGATTAAAATCACTGCATAAAAGTCCTTGGGTACGTCAAGCTTTTTTAGCTTATACACCGCATCATATGGGTGAGCGTTTCTTTTACTGGCTGCACCGTATAGGCTGGTTTTGTTTGTCTTATAGGATTTATAAAAAAGTTTTGCAATGAATTTACTGACCATATTCACTCCTACTTATAATCGCGAACATACATTACCACGATTGTATGAGTCATTGAAACGGCAGACCAACATGAACTTTGAATGGTTGGTTATCAATGACGGCTCAACGGACGATACGGTTTCGCTGTTGAAGCAATGGCAAGCAGAGGAGACTGGTTTTGATAAACGGTTCTATACGATTGATAATGGAGGAAAGAACCGGGCGATTAACCGAGCCTTAGATTTGACAAAGGCACAGTATTTTATGATATTGGATAGCGATGACTTACTGACTGATGATGCTGTCGAGCAGATTATCTCGGCTTTTGATGGAATTACGGATGAACACATCATAGGTATATCCAAAAAAAGAGGGGATTTGAACAGAAAACCGTTGAAACAAACATATAATATTCCGAATTCTATAGGATATGTAGAGTGCAGTAATTTGGAGCGGACGCATTATGGTTTAGATGTGGATATGGCAGAGGTGTTTTACACCGAGAAACTGAATCGTTATCGTTTTCCTGTTTGGCAGGGGGAAAATTTTACTCCGGAAGAAGTTATCTGGAATCGTATAGCATTAGATGGATATAAATTAAGATGGTATAATCAAGTGGTTTATCTTTGCGAGTACCAACAAGGAGGGCTAAGCGACAGTACTTGGCGTTTGCTAAGAGATAATCCGATGGGTTATGCTATGATGTATCGACAGCGGATCATAATTTCAAAAAAAATGTGTGAAAAGAGATACAATGCTGCTCAAATGGTGGCACTTTCTTTATTAGGAGGGCATCTTGCTTATGCACTGAAAGCTATTTCATATGATTTTTTGCTCTATGTCAGTATCCCGATGGGGATTGTAATTGCGTGCAGAAGATGGTTTCAATTTAAGCGATTATCATAATGAAACAAGATTCTAAATTCGACCTCCTCCGCCTTTTAGCCTGTCTCATGGTCATCGCCATGCACGCTCCGCTACCCGATAGTGCGGAGGGGAACGGATTGTTCCTGTCTACATTGAGCTATTTGACTGCTCCTTGTATCGGACTGTTCTTTATGGTATCAGGGGCATTATTGCTTCCTGTCCGTACAGGAGCAAGTATTTTCTTGAAAAGGAGATTCGGGAAAATATTGTTCCCTACTCTGTTTTGGAGCTTGTTCTATTTAGGTTGTAACACGCTGATGAGAGACGAATCTATTGACTGGCTGCGAACCTTGGGATCTTTACCTTTTTCACCACAAGGCAATCCGGTCTTGTGGTTCATGTACACTTTGATAGGATTATACTTATTGGCTCCTGTTTTGAGTCGATGGTTGAACTATGCGAGTCGGACAGAAATCGAGTTTTATTTGGGACTATGGGGAATCAGCCTATGTTTCCCCATAGTCCGTCCAGTAGTAAATATCAATACCGGAGATACTGGAATTCTTTATTACTTTACGGGTTATGCAGGTTATTTTGTCTTGGGATATTATTTGAAACAATATCCTAAAAGAATTCCATGGAAAGCATTGTTTCCTTTGCTGACGGTCGCCATGGCAGCACCAGTCGTATGCAAAACAGCCGGATGGAAAGTCGATTTCTATGATCTGTTTTGGTATCTGTCTGTTTTTGTAGCAATTCAATGTGTGAGCTGGTATCGTATGGCAGAATGCATAGAACATTGGCAGATCTGGCTACGGATGAGAAAGACACTTACCCAGCTTTCCTCACTCTCGTTCGGCATTTATCTGATACATATTTTCATCATGCGTTACCTACTTTGGCAATGGGAGTTCATTCGTGTCATCGACTCATACATTGTACAAACAACCATTGTCTCGTTATTGACATTTGCCGGTTCTGTCCTAGCTAGTTACCTGATCAGTTTTCTACCTGGCGCACAATACATTATCGGTCATACACATTATGAAAGCACACGGCTCAAGTGAACAAAAAAAGTAAGATATCTTCGCGGGCAAAGTTAGATATGTTCGTGGAGCAAATAAGATATCTTACTTGCCTCACGAACATATCTAACTTTTTCCACTAAAGCTCTTATACCAAGAACATGAGGGAAAAGGTATGGCTATTCAATTCCACCAAGAGATGAAAGACAGAGATTATCCCACAAAGGAGCCGGTGAGGAATCCCCAGCAAAGCAATGAACAAGCGAATCCAATGGGACAACTGGAAAAAGAAAATCCGTTTCCGGATCCTATAGGATTGACTCCGAGACAGCGATCCGCTCTGCTGCGGCGCCACGCGCTTCATCAGAAATACGACAAGGCAGTTGCCCTTTATGCGGAGACAAACATGCCACTGAAAACGATAGCTATGGAATGTCACGTCTCAGCGGGAGGACTCGGCAGTTACTTGCGCCGCTACTGGCGCGAATTGGTATTACACCGCCATCGCATTCCTTTGGAAGGAGAAAATCCCCATGCCGTCAAGATCATGTCCGAAGGAAAGCCCAATGTGGTGTCGCATGCCAGATATAAAAAGGCTATAGATGCATGCTTGTCTCTGGAGGATATCGAATTGAATGTGTCGCAGATAGCCCGCAAACATGGAGTGGAGGGAACGGGACTAGCCAACTTCATGCGCATCCATGAACCGGAAGTCATTCCTTGGCGCGAGAAAGTACGCCACTGGTTGGGCATAAATGACAACACCCATCGTGGGGCGACCCCGGCTTGCACCAAACAATACGCCGAAGCAGTGGAGCTTTATAAAAAGACAGACATGACGATCCCTGAAATAGCCGGGGCATGCCATGTCTCACCAAGCGGTTTCAAACAGCATCTGAGGTTCTATCACAAAAATATACTGGAACAAAAGAGAAAGAAACGTTCGGAAGCACAGGCCAGACCAGAGAAGAAGAGAGGCGAACTATCCGGCAACGGAAGGACCTACAAACCCTCTCTCCGTACAGAAGATAAATATGCGAAAGCCTTGTCTCTTTATAAGGACACGGCTCTCACGCTAAAAGAAATCGCAGAAAGAACACACGTCACAGCGGAAGGACTTCGTTCTTATCTGCACAAATGGCATATCGACTTAGTGAGGGAACGGGCAGGACTTTCCGGCAAGGCAGAAGGGGGTCTTGATTTGCGGAAATCGAAAAAGCGGATGAAAACCGTAGCCGCCAAATACGAGAAAGCCATCGGGAGCCTGAGAAAACACCCCCGCCCGATAGCCCACGCCGCCAAAGAGTTCGGGCTCCATCCCGAGACATTCAGAGAGTACCTGCACAAACATGAACCGGAGTTGGCAAACCGACAGGGTATGGTACAGACCTCTGAGGGGAAACGGATGTCCAGACAAAGCAAAGAAAAATATGCTGAAGCGATCCGCCTGTATGGGACGACCACCGAAACACTGAAAGACATTGCCACCCGGCTGGGATTGACATACAACAGTATAGGGGGATATATCCGCCGAAACCATCCAGAGGTGATCAATGCACACTCTACATTATTAATAGAGAAAGATGAAAAATCAGTCATCACATCAAAATAGACAGCCAATCAAACATGGCACAACGCCTCCCCGTATTTTCATCGCCATCCAATACCTGGAGATAGGCGGGGCAGAACGCTCGCTGATCGGCTTGCTCAATGCCCTAGACTATTCGCGTTGCCAAGTGGATCTGTTTGTCTACCGGCATAGCGGGGAATTTATGAACCTCATACCCAAGGAAGTGAATCTTCTGCCCGAAGTAAAAAAGTACACCACCCTCACCCGCCCTATCCGGAAAATTATCCGCGAAGGGTATTGGGACATTGCTGCCGGGCGCATCGCAGCACACCTTTTGGACTGGTGTTACAGGAAACGGAGGAAGGCAAAAGAAAGTCAGGCCATATTTCAATATGTAGCAGACTGTACTACTCCATTCCTGCCCTCCATCAACGAAGGCCGGACGTATGACCTGGCCATCAGTTTCCTTACACCGCACAACATTGTGCGCGACAAAGTAAAGGCACAGCAAAAATGGGCATGGATTCATACCGACTATTCCTTTATTGACATCAATACCCGCCGGGAATTGCCGGTATGGGGAGCTTTCGGCCGCATCATCTCCATTTCTGAATCGGTTTCCAAAGGTTTTCTTTCAAAATTCCCTTCATTAGAATGCAAGTTGATACTGATGGAAAATATCCTGTCCGAAACTTTTATACGTGAACAGGCGGAACTGCCCTTCGACACTTCTTTCCTACAAGCATTCGAAGGACGAGAAGGACAAACAAAACATCCTGTTCTGCTCTGTACCGTAGGACGGTTCTCTTATCCTAAAGCCATCGACCGGGCAGTGTACATCTGCCGTCAATTGGTGCAACAGGGCATTGACGTTTGTTGGTATGTCGTAGGGTATGGCGGAGATAAACCGTTGATACGGAAAGCGATTGCGGAAACGGGGATGGAAAAACATTTCGTTTTGGCTGGCAAGCAAATGAATCCCTACCCTTACATCAAGGCATGTGACATTTATGTACAGCCTTCGCGTTACGAAGGCAAAGCAGTAACGGTGCGTGAAGCGCAGATATTGGGAAAACCGGTGGTCATTACCCGTTTTCCTACCTCCTCAAGCCAACTGGAAGAAGGGGTGGACGGCATTATCATCCCAAACAATGTGGAAGGAGCGGCTGAAGGATTGGCACAGTTCATTGCCGACAAACGACAACAAGAAGCCATCAAGGCACAACTACGAATCCGCCATTATGGGAACGAAAAAGAAGTCGGTAAAATTTATTCAGCAATAGAAGGATAAAAAGAGGAAACACATGATCCCGAGAACAATACACTATTGTTGGTTTGGAGATAAGGAAAAGCCTGCTGAAGTACTCCGCATGATAGCGAACTGGCAGAAACATTGTCCCGGTTACGAAATAAAGGAGTGGAACGAAAATAACTTCGACATCCGTCTGAACCGCTATTGCGAAGAGGCATACGCTACCAAGAAATGGGCTTTTGTGAGCGATGTGGCACGTTTGTGGGCATTGGTACACGAAGGAGGTGTCTATATGGACACGGATGTAGAATTGGTACGTCCCTTGGATAGGTTACTGACGAATAAGGCCTTTTTAGGATTCGAAGGAACTCAATGGGTAGGAACGAACCTGATAGGAGCAGAACCCTCCCACTCTTTCTTCATTGAATTATTAAAGTCATACGATCATCGCTGTTTCATCACCCCGGATGGGAAACCGGACCAGACCACCAACGTAGAAGAGCTGACCCGCAAACTGGAAAAGGTTTACGGATTCAGAAAGGACGGCAGTTTTCAGCAGCTCGGAGACATCACTCTCTATCCTACGGATTATTTCTGTCCGTATGATTACATCGACGGGCAGTTACACCGCACCGAAAATACATATTCCATCCATTGGTATAGCCAGACATGGATCAAACGAAGCCGATGGATAAACAAGCTCAGCCAATGGATGCATCGGCTGACAGGAAATCGAATGAAATAAATGTCACAATGGAAGAACCTATCAGAATATTGATGCTTTTCACCATCATGAACCGGGGAGGTGCCGAAACGATGGTCATGAACTACTACCGTCACATAGACCGCAACCGGGTTCAGTTTGATTTCATGGTACACCGGCAGGAACGGGGCGCATACGATGATGAAATAGAGGCAATGGGTGGCAAGATCTACCGTATGATCCCCCTCCATCCGTTCACCTTCAATACATACAGAAAACAAATTTCCGACTTTTTCGACCAACATCCGGAGTATCGGATTATCCATGGGCATTGTTCGGAATCGGGATATTTCGTTTACCGGGAAGCAGCAGGGCGAAGAGTACCCGTAATTATTGCGCACGCACACAACGCACACGCTTTATTCGATACTAAATGGCTTTTCCGCACCTATTTCAAGCATACCATGCGCCCTTACCTGACCCAAGGGTTTACCTGTGGGAAAGAAGCCGCCCGATGGTTGTTTGGAAACGAGTTGGGGAAAAAAGCGATTTTGCAACGCAATGCCATCGACACGTTCCTATACAGGTTTGATGAAGCGGTGCGGCTGGAGGTTCGTCAAGAACTTCACTTGTCCAAAGATGTTACGGTCGTGGGACACGTCGGACGTTTCAACCGACAGAAGAACCATGAGTTCCTCTTGGAGGTGTTTCATAAATATGTGCAGGAGTTTAATCCCACAGCACACCTGCTGCTGGTTGGTACGGGGGAATTGCAAAAAGCCATTCAAAAAAAGGTACAACAGTTCCGTTTGACAGACCAAGTACATTTGTTGGGGGGACGTCCGGATGTAAACCGCCTATTGCAAGCGATGGATCTGTTTTTGTTCCCCTCTTTTATGGAAGGCCTTTCCGTTTCTATGGTTGAGGCGCAATGTGCCGGCCTGCCCTGCGTTGTGTCCGATCGCATTCCCCGCGAAGCGGCTTTGACCGACCAAGTCTCCTTCCTCTCATTGGAAACAGCTCCTCGACAATGGGCATGCGAAATAGAGAGAATGCGCTGTATGGCAAGCCGACGCACTGGTTATTACCAACAAATAGCCGATGCCGGTTACGACATTGTGAAAAACGCCGAATGGCTTCAGAATTATTATTTAGGACAATGGAACAAAACAAGATAGAAACAGATAAGAAGACGCTGACCATCTTCACGCCGACATATAACCGTGCCTATACTCTGCATTTAGGTTACGAAGCCCTGTCACGGCAGACCTGCAAAGATTTCATCTGGCTGATTGTGGATGACGGTTCGACCGACGATACCCTTGAATGGGTGGAAAAATGGATAGCAGAGAGGAAAATAGACATCCGCTACCATTATCAGGAGAACCAAGGAATGCATGCTGCACACAATACGGCTTATCGGTTGATCGACACAGAGTTGAACACTTGCGTCGACTCGGATGATTATATGCCCGATGATGCAGTGGAGAAGATTATCACATTCTGGAACGCACACGGTTCAAAAGAAGTAGCAGGAATCATCGGACTGGATGCTGATTTCCAAGGAAATTTAATCGGTACGCCTTTTCCTTATGAATGCAGGCGGACTACTTTAGGCGGATTCTATGCACAAGGCGGGCGGGGAGACAAAAAACTGGTGTATCGCACGGATGTCATCAAACAATATCCCGAATATCCCATTTTTGAAGGAGAGAAATATGTATCACTCGGTTATAAATACCAATTGATAGATCAGGATTACCCTTTACTGGCCTTGAACGAAGTGTTGGTAAACGTAGAATACCGCCCCGACGGTTCAAGCTTGAACATGTACCGCCAATACATACGTAACCCGCGAGGCTTTGCTTTTATCCGCAAAAGTTCCATGCAACTGGCTCCTACCTCACAACGACGTTTCATCGAAGCGATGCACTATGTGGCAGACAGTTTGTTGGCACGAAATCCCCATTTTCTATCGGAGTCACCACGCAAATGGCTGACCCTATCCGCTTTGCTTCCGGGAATAACCTGGTATGGATATATACGGTATAAAGCACGAAAATTATCATGATCAGTATCATTGTACCGGTTTATAATACAGCCCCTTACCTGCCCCAATGTCTGGATTCGTTAGTGAACCAGACTTATCGGGACATTGAGATTATTTGTGTAAATGACGGATCGACGGATAATTCACCGGATATTCTGAAAGCATACGCGGAAAGGGACAGCCGGATCCTTGTTATCCATCAGGAGAACCTAGGACTATCAGGCGCTCGTAACAAAGGTCTGGAGAGTGCCCGTGGAGAATGGGTGATGTTTGTGGACAGCGATGACTGGATAGGAACAGACTGCTGCAAAACACTTCTTTCACACACCGACAAACAAACGGATGTCTGTCTTTTCTCTTACATTCGTGAATTTGCCAACCAGTCCTTTCCTCAATATCTGTTCAGCGACAAAAAGATGGTTTATCAAGGATCTTCAATCCACTGGCTCTATGCGCGACTTATAGCTCCTAACGATCAAGAATTGCGTTTGCCCGGAAAGATAGACAGTTTGTCTACAGCTTGGGGAAAACTATATAAGACATCACTCATCAAAGAACATGGCCTTCGGTTTGTTCCTGTCAGACAAATCGGTACAGAGGACTTACTCTTCAATGTGTATTATTTCACTTGGGTAAAAAAAGCCATCTATCTGCCTGACTTGTTCTACCATTATCGAAAAAACAACATCACCTCGCTAACCAAACTGTATAAGCCCCATCTGACTGAACAGTGGAACCTGTTATTCCGGTTAATAGAAGAATGGATAACTCCCTTACACCGGGAAGACCTTGAAAAGGCTTTAACATATCGCCGGGCATTAAGCCTGATAGGACAAGGATTGAACATCACCTTTTCACCGGTCAGCTTCATGAAACGACACGGTGCATTGTCCGCAATTTTGAGTTCACATGAATATAGGACAAGTATCCGGCAGTTACCGATGAACTATTTTCCGATACACTGGAGGCTATTTTTTGAAATGGCACGATTCCGGTCTACCACAGGAGTCTTGTGCCTATTGAAACTTATAAAATTTATTATAGAACGATGAAAATAGCATATTGTACAGATAGTATTTGCTATGCAGGAGGGATTCAAAGAGTCACAATAGCCAAAGCAAATAAATTAGCTCTAAAGAATGAGGTTTGGATTATTGTGACCGACAATAAAGACAAACCAGTATTCCCCCTTTCCACTAAGGTACATTTGGTAAATTGTGACATAAATTATTTTGAAGATGACTGGAAATCCCGTTTTTATATATTGAAAGGTATTATCTATAAAAGGAAACAACATAAAAAACGGTTGAAAGAGATACTGAACCAAATACAGCCGGATATTGTCATATCTACCGGAACAAGTGAGAAAAACTTTTTACCTTACCTGTCGGTCAGCTCCCATCCGGTTTTTATCAGAGAGATACATAGCAATAAAAATTACAGGTCATTACATGCCCAAAGTGTATTCGACAAACTCCTTGCCATTTTGGGAGACTTCATTGATTATCGCATACACCTTAAAAAATATGACCGGACGGTGGTACTTACAAAAGAAGATAAAGTTGTCCATTGGGGAAAAAATACAGAAGTGGATGTGTGTGTCATTCCTAATCCTATTATTTCATTTGGTTCGAAAAAAGCTTCATTAATAAATAAAAAAGTAATTGCTGTAGGAAGATTGGCATTTCCTAAAAATTTCAGCTCGTTAATTTCCGCATGGAAGTATGTAATAGAAAGGCATGCTGACTGGACTTTAGAAATATGGGGTGAAGGAGAATTAAGAACTGAATTGGAAGAACAAATAAGAAACAATCAATTGACAAACAATATTTTCTTAAAAGGATATACTTATGATATATTTTCCCCATTATATGAAGCGTCAATTTTCACATTAACTTCGCTTTTTGAAGGTCTCCCATTGGTTATCATCGAAGCCATGTCTTGTGGAGTTCCTGTCGTCTCATACGCTTGCCCCTGCGGACCGCAGGACATCATAGCCGACGGGCATGATGGATTTCTCGTACCCGTTAATAACGAGAAGGTATTGGCTGACAGAATCTGCCGGTTGATAGAGAATAAAGAACTTCGTAAGGAAATGGGAAAAGCCGCCCGTTTGAAAGCAGAACAGTATGATATAAAAAATATCATCCCTATGTGGATGGAATTATTTAATCAGCTTATCAACGAAAAAAGAAAATGAAAAAAGATATAGAAACGGATTTAATAAGCGTCATCGTTCCTATTTTTAATGTAGAAGCCTATCTCCGCCCATGCATCGAAAGCATATTGGCATCAACTTATACAACCTTGCAAATCAAGTGAATGACGGTTCCACCGACCATTCCGGAGAAATTTGCGATGAATATACCCGGAAAGACACCCGCATTGAAGTGATTCATCAGAAAAACGCAGGATTGTCTCCGGCTAGAAATAGCGGGATGAAAGCTGCCAAAGGAAAATACATCTCTTTCATTGACGGTGATGATTATATCCATCCGCAAATGTATGAAGTGCTGTTGGAAGCATTACAGGAAGGTAATTATAGCTTTTCCATGATTTTAGGAAAACAGGTATATGACAATGACAAATCTTATTCAATTTCTTCCGCTTACACAAAAAGCATTCTTACACAAGAAATAATGATAAAAAGTTTATTCAACCATATCCACCCACAGCAAGGAATAAAAGAAGTTCAAGCGCAAGTAGTATGGAACAAACTTTATAAACGGGAGTTGTTGGATAATGAGTTTTTCCAAGAGACCGGTACAGAAGATACTGAGTTCAACTGCCGGATCTATCAAAAATCTTGTCAAGCTGTCATAATAGATATCCCCATGTACTACTGGGTACAACGACCTACGAGTATCACACATCAAAAGGTAAATCCCCGTTACATAGACCGTGCCGATTCCTACTATCTCTGCTTGCAAAACATTCCAAAAGAAAATACAGTTTACCGGGGATGTTGTTTGGAAAAGCTTTTCAAGATGATAATCAACGTGAGGTATCATGCGTCAAACACGCCTTACCGGCATCTGGCACACCTTACAGCGAAAAGACTAAAAAAGCAAACAGCCAACGAGTTCCTGAAAAACAGACATATCCCCTTTCATATAAAACTTTCACTCCTCAGTTTCTATTACATTCCGCCCCTGTACAGCGGATTCATGAAACTGTGCGAGACAAAAGCACGAAAAAAATAACATAACGAAAAAACATCCATAAATATGATAGACTTTATCCCCGTAAGTGAATATGCCCATTATTTCGATGTCACCGTATTGTGCATGGTACTGACAGCCGTATGGCAGTGCCACACAGGAAGCGTATTGAAAAAAGAGACCGTGTCGCTCAACGCCATGTGGGGCGTATTATTTACACTAATCCTGATCTTGTATATGGGGCTACGTCCTGTCAGCGTTTATTTCGGAGACACGGTAAACTACGCCAAAGGATTTTATACTGCAGCCAACTCACGCGATCCCTTTTCCTGGCAATGGGAAGGCGAATGGTTGTTTTACAACCTTATGCAATGGTTTGCCAGATACAGCGACATCCATACTTTTTTCCTGCTATGTGCCACTGTTTATATCGGTTCATTGTGGCTGGCTATGCAACGTATCTTCAAAGGGTATTACTATATTCCTTTCTTAGTCATACTCAGCATGTTTACTTTCTGGAGTTACGGAGTAAACGGTATCCGGAATGGCATGGGAGCCTCCTTGTTCATCTTGGCAATGACGTATGTCAACCGTCCACCCGTAATGATCGGGTTATGCGTGTTGGCAGCCGGAATCCACAAATCCATCTATCTGATGGTTGGAGCAGGCACACTGACCTGGTTCATCAAGAATAGCTATTGGTATCTGGCAGGATGGATGGCATGTGTAGGCGTATCGTATGCCATAGGCGGACGTATCCAGGCATATTTGGCGGCAACAAATCTGATGGGGGGAGACGACCGCTTTTCCGGCTATCTGACAGGTGACAACATGGTGGGCGAGATCGTTCAGATGAGTATGACTTTCCGCTGGGACTTTCTGTTATATAGTGCCATGGGGGTAGCGGTGGGGTACTATTTCATCTTCCGCCGCAACTTCAAGGACGAGTATTACCATTGGATATATAATACGTTCCTTGTCACCAATGCTTTCTGGGTGCTGGTGATCCGTGCCGCCTATTCCAACCGTTTCGCCCAGATTTCGTGGTTCATCATGCCGGTGGTATTGATTTATCCGTTCATGAAGGAACGTTTTTGGGTCAATCATGAAAAAATGTTGGGCTATGCGTTGTTAACGTTCTATGCGTTTACGTTTTATTTTAATATTTGGAAATAAATTAATACATTCATATAACCATGATTTCAATTATCATCCCAATTTGCAACACCGAACAATACATAGCACAATATATTCGGATGACTGGCTGGTGAATAAAAAATACTTACAACAATATACGAAACGGCAGAAAAAACTGGAGTAGACTATGTGGAAATGGGAATGCAACGAGTCATGGATCGCTATGGGGTGGTAAAAAAACGGGACTCAGTCCTGTTAACGGACTAATACAACAACCAAAACTATTTAACAAATACTATATTTCTTTTTTTGGAATCAACATTTTATCCGTTAATATGTGGGGAAAACTCTATCGAAAATTTTCATTAAATGCAGCCAATATACAGCCAACAGGTATCACTACAGGGGAAGACCTTGCCTTTAATCTCCAATTATTTCCATATTTATCTAAAATTTACATACTCAAAGAATGTGGATATAACTATCGATTCGGTGGTATGACAACTCGATATAACACCTGTTTGTTGCCTGATTTGAAAAAACTTTATTACATAAAAAAGGCTTTAATTGACAAATATCAATATCATAAGGCTTCTGATTATATCCGAATAGAACTGAAAAATGTGCTAAAATCAGATATTTGCCAAATGATAGCTTTTAAAGTCAGGTCTCCTAAAGAAATAAAAAACAGAATCTCGGAAGAGTTAAAGGACCCTATATACAAGGATATCATGCAAGTACAAAATCATCCTGCATTTTTAGAAGATCCTTTTATAAAAGCAATTGCCGCCTACGATTCCAACATGCGATATGATCTATGTAAGAAACAAGTTAAAAAAGAAATTCCAATTAGATTACTTAAAAAAATAATTTCATTCATTCTTATACATATATAAAAAATCTCATGTTTATTTCACTTGCTATCAATCCAACAACCTATATCGTTATTTTTCTTCTCTTAGGGGTGGTCCTAAAATCTAAACGATGGAAAAGGCTCTGTCTCACTTTGTCAGCCTTGCTTTTTCTCTTATTCTCCAACGGTGCACTCTATCAATGGATTGCCGAACAATGGTACAAGGAATATGACCGCCCCCTACCTGAAAGGAAACAATATACATACGGCATCGTGCTGGGCGGCTACAGCTATTGGGACTGGAAACGAAGCCGACCCGAATTTAGCGAGATTGCCGACCGGTTATTAGAAGGCATCCGGCTGTACAAGCATGGACGCATCCGGAAACTGGTATTAGCTTCAGACGGTTCGATCATCGAAAGCAAAGACGGAAAAGGTTTGCAAGGAAATGCCGCGGACATGAAACAATATCTGGCAGATTTGGGCATGCCGTTGGAAGATGTCATCTTGGAAACCCGCGCAAACAACACGTGGGAAAACGCAACGTTCACGTTAGAGCTGATCGGTAACAGTATGAAAACGGAATCGACCCTGCTGATTACCTCCGCGACCCACATGCGCAGGTCGCTATGGACCTTTCATGCAGCGGGGCTGAATCCGGACACATATATCACCGATACGTTTCCCGAAATAAAGGGGGAAAAAACGAATTTCCTGCCATCTTGGCACGTCTTGGCTTCCTGGCCAGAACTAACGCACGAATGGGTGGGGTATCTTTATTATCGTTTACGACACAAACCATCTGTATGAAACCCAAAGTAATACGCATATCCACCGTTCCCCTTTCGCTCCATCTCCTGCTGCAAGGACAGTTGAAGATGTTGGCAGAGACTTATGAAGTATTAGCTGTCTCTTCGTCCGGAGAGGAATTACACAAAGTAGCGGAAAGAGAAGGCGTCAGAACTTGCGCTATCCCGATGGAGCGCCACATTGCCCCTTTGAAAGACTTGATTGCACTGATCAGGCTCATCATCCTGTTCCGCAAAGAAAAACCGCAGATAGTCCACTCGCTGACACCCAAGGCGGGGCTGTTGGCCATGATGGCCGCCCGAATATGCAGGGTTCCCATCCGGATCCACACTTTCACAGGACTAGTATTCCCTTCAACTACAGGTTGGAAACAGCAGTTATTAATTGCTACAGACAAACTCACTTGTGCCTGTGCGACCTACCTCAATCCGGAAGGGAAAGGTGTGAGGAGAGATCTGGAACGTTTCCATATCACCAGCCGGGCATTGCATCTTATCGGAAACGGTAACATCAACGGAATTGACCTTGCTTATTTTGACCGGACACCGGAGGTAATGAGACAAGCGGAAATCTATCGCCGGAACCCCTGTTTCACTTTTTGCTTCGTCGGACGATTGGTGCGGGATAAAGGTATCAACGAACTGGTTTCAGCTTTTGTCCGCCTGCAACAGGAATTTACAAACTGTCGTCTTTGCCTAGTGGGAGACTTTGAAGCGGAACTGGATCCGGTAACTCCTGAAACAGCAGAACATATACACAAACATCCCGCCATAAAATTTATGGGATGGCAAGAGGATATCCGCCCTTTTTTAGCCGCTGCGGATGCCTTCGTATTCCCCAGTTACCGGGAAGGATTCCCCAATGTAATATTACAAGCCGGAGCGATGGGATTACCTTGCATCGTAACGAACATCAACGGATGTAACGAAATCATTGAAAACGGAAAGAACGGTATCATTATTCCTCCTCATGACAGCGAATACCTATATCGCACCATGTGCGGATTTCTCTCTTCTCCACGGCTCGTAGAACAATTGGCCTCGGCTGCCCGCCCACAGATTGTTCAAAAATACGACCGCCGGACGCTATGGGAAGCCTTACGAAAGGTCTATCAAGAACAGATTTCAAATCTAACAAAATAAAGACTGACAATATGTATTTATACGGAGCCGGCGGACACGCCAAAGTGATCATGGATATACTGAAAGAAAACAGCACTGAACTGACGGGCATCATAGATGATAATCCCCACATACAGGAATGGATGGAATATCATGTTCTTTCCTACGATCCAAAACGAATGTTCCCGATACTTATCAGTATCGGAAACAACAGCATCCGAAAAAATATAGCGGAACAATTGTATAAAAAAAACGCTGTATTCGGTACGGTCATCTCTATCCATGCCATTGTCTCCCCCTATGCAAAAATAGGAGAAGGCAGTGTTGTCATGCAAGGAAGTATATTGCAAAGTTGCTGCCAAACAGGTAAACATTGCATTGTCAACACTGGCGCCGCTATTGATCATGAATGTATATTGGAAGACTATGTACATGTCTCGCCACACGCCACATTATGTGGCAATGTGGAAGTGGGGGAAGGCTCATGGATAGGTGCCGGAGCAGTGATCAACCCCGGAGTTAAAATAGGCAAATGGACCATTATCGGATCAGGATCAGTAGTGTGCAAAGACATACCTGACGGAGTGACAGCCTGTGGTTCACCGTGCCGGATTATAAAAAATAATCCACAACCATGAAGAAGAGCAGATATACCCGTTATTTCAAATATCCGCTGGACTGTCTTATAGCCGCCTTTCTGATATTATTGACCTCTCCTGTCCTATTGTCAACCATCTTGTTACTTGCCATAGCCAACAGGGGTAGCGGCATTTTTTTCCTTCAGGAACGTCCGGGAAAGAACGGAAAAATATTCAGGATCATCAAGTTTAAAACCATGAATGACCGGAAAGACTGTCGCGGAAACTTTTTACCCGACAGCTTACGAATGACCCCCATAGGGAAAATAGTCCGTGCCACCTCCGTTGACGAACTGCCTCAACTTTTCAACGTATTGAAAGGAGACATGGCTCTGATCGGCCCCCGTCCATTATTGGTACAATACCTGCCTCTATACAATGAAGAGCAAGCAAGAAGACATGAAGTGCGCCCCGGCATTACTGGATGGGCACAAGTAAATGGAAGAAACGCAATCAGCTGGAAAAAGAAATTCGAACTGGATATCTGGTACGTAGACCATGTTTGCTTCATGACAGACATGATGATATTTTACAAAACACTCAAATGCGTTATCAGCCGCAAAGGCATATCCCAAAAGGGAGAGGCAACCACGAAACCATTTGACGGAAACAATTAGGGAGGAGTTGAATTTTAATGGGACTTTTTATCCGTAAGGAATGTGTAAGAGACTTTGGAATCAGACTCGCCCTAAAAAGATCTTATTCGTATCCCTAAACCTTTCCTGCCGTATGGTTAAGGTCTTTTTTCCTGTTTGTTTTATCTCCGCAAGTCTTTGGAGTTATCTCCATAAGCTTTGGAGTTAACTCCAAAGCTTATGGAGATAGAAGGTATCCGTATAAAAAGGTTTAATCTGGAGAAAGAAAAGACTTAGGCTATAAGAATGGAATGTGATATGCATTCATTTTATTCCGCTGGTGGGGTTGTTACTTTTTTAAGAATCTCTGTCCCTTGGATTTCATGGTAACGGAAAGATTAAACTTATTGAAAAGCTCTTGTCGGCTCCTTTCACACAACTCTGTATGTGTGTATAAATCTAAAGAAAGGTATGGACGGGGAAAATCCCTATCCACACTTCATTTCTACTGCCCCCCAATTAACATCTACATGTTTACATGGAGCAGGTAAACTAGCGTAATAAACATAAAATCAGAGAATTACTTTGATGTAACTCCCTGACCTTCTAGTGATCCGCCTGGGACTCACTATTTATTTATATCTTATTGATATGTAGATGTTTATAAAGTTCCCCCTTTTTAGTCCACCTATTTCACCACAGATTACTTTCTGTATTTTTCCATGGATTTAAAGCGGCTTTCAATAGTAATACAAAAATAGTTACTTTTGCTGTGATTTGCAACAAAATCAAGGACTATTTTATTATCAATGCTAAATTAATATTTTAGTTATTCGACTGCTTTTTTGATTGTTGTACTATTAATTGTTTTGAGAATTAATTATAACGGGTAAAAATACATAACCTTTGTAATCAAAATAGTCAGAAGAAAGTTTTCCGGCTATTTTTTTGCATTTACTTAACGGTTAATTAACGAATGGCTACCCATGATGATGTATCCTTTGACTATTAGGATGTCTGCCAGATGCTCCGTATAGCCAAGCGGATACTGGAACATTATCGGGCATCACGCATCTTGAAGCTCTATGTGTGATGTACAATTGGGGTTGATATAAAAAGAGGTGGACATGCAGGAACTTGTGAAGAAACATGTCGGTGAAAAAAAGAAAAAGGACTCGAGAGTCTAAGTATAAACAATAGGATGTAGTTTCTTTTAGTTCAGAATTGGGCACCCTGTGTTGTTATGATGATTGGACAGGATTTTAATATTTTTCTCAGCTATATAGTGCCTGACCTTAATTTTAGCTTCATGCATTACAAAAAAATGGCATTACATTGTTAGTATAGCAAAATACTCACTATATTTGTAGTTAATACATGGTATTTCTAATAAAAGAAGATTTGTATGAAACTTAACAGAATAAAAGAAATTCTTGAAGATAAGGGTATAACGCAAACATGGTTAGCAAAAAAACTTGGAAAGAGTTTTAGCGTAGTTAATGCTTACGCCTGCAATCGTCAGCAACCACCACTTGAAACGCTTTATGAAATAGCAGAAATTCTACAGGTGCAAATGAGAGATTTATTAATAGAAAAACAATGAATAGCAATATGATATTAACAGATATTCTAAAGGGCTCCGAGTATAGCCTAATCTTGTTTAAACAAGATAACATTAATAGCCTTGAAGAGCGCATTATAACTAAAATGAATAAAAAAGGGGGAGAAGATGCCTATGTGACATGTATTGTCAGAAACAAAGAGGTGAAACTAACTCCAGAGGAAGTAGTACGTCAATTATACGCCCAAGAATTAATTGAAAAATATGGTTATCCAAAAGAACGAATTGCTTTTGAATATCCTATCTATTTTGGTAGAGAAGCGAAGCGTGCGGACATTGTCATTAGAGATAAAGATGATTTTAATGTGGCTTATATTATTGTTGAGGTCAAAAAGCCAAAGGCAAAAGATGGGCGTGAGCAACTAAAATCATACACCCATAGTACAGGTGCAAGTATGGCTGTTTGGACTAATGGAACGGCCATTACCTACCATCAACGCAAAAATCCAAATTATTTTGAGGATATTCCTGATATTCCCAAAGACAACCAAACACTTGAAGACATCTTACAACGTCCGTTTACTATGGATGATTTGATAAAGAGCGACAAATTAACTCAGACTGGTAAATCGCTAAAAGATCTTGTTACAGAGATGGAAGACGAAGTTTTAGCAAATGCAGGTGTTGATGTATTTGAGGAAGTTTTCAAATTGATTTTTGCCAAACTATTTGATGAACAAGCTGGAGCTACGGATAAAAAATACAATCTGGAATTTCGTAATTCAGGACAAAGCGATATTCAACTCAAAGAGAAAATTGAGAAATTATTCAAAAAGGCTTGTGCGAAGTGGGAAGGTGTTTTCCCCGTTGACGCAAAGATAAATCTAACCCCTCCACACCTTTCTATCTGCGTTTCATCGCTGGAAGGTGTAAAATTGTTCAACTCTAACCTTGATGTTGTTGATGAGGCTTTTGAATACTTAATGAGTAAGAGTAGCAAGGGGGAAAAAGGACAATATTTTACTCCTCGTTATGTCATTGATATGTGCGTAAAGATGCTCAATCCCCAACCCGACGAGCCGATTATTGATACCGCCGCAGGAAGTTCAGGTTTTCCAGTACATACTATATTTCATGTATGGAAGAATATGCAGTTAAAGAAAAATGAAAAGGTTAGTCATCTGTTTACAGCAGTCAAAAAAGGGTATGAGGAGACTGAGTATGTTGTCAATAACGTATTTGCTATTGATTTTGATGAAAAGGCAGTTCGGGTAGCTCGAACTCTGAACTTGATAGCCGGTGATGGACAAACGAATGTAATGCATCTCAATACATTAGATTATAGCCGTTGGACAACTGTAACTAAAGAAGATACTTGGAATGACACATACAATAATGGTTTTAAGAAACTCAAAAAACTGAGTACAGATAGTAATTTCAGTGGTTTTGACTTTACAATATTAATGGCTAATCCTCCATTTGCAGGTGATGTAAAAGAAGGACAGATATTAAGCCGTTATGAATTGGGGATGAAAAATGGTAAAACTCAAAATAGCGTTGGTCGAGATATACTATTTATAGAGCGAAATATTAACTTTCTGAAGCCTGGTGGTCGTATGGCTATCGTGCTACCACAGGGTAGATTTAATAATAGTAGTGACAAATATATAAGAGAGTTTATAGCTGAAAGATGTCGTATACTAGGTGTAGTAGGGCTACATGGGAACACATTTAAACCTCATACTGGAACAAAGACAAGTGTTCTTTTGGTGCAAAAATGGGATGATAAGTTATGTCCAAAAACTGATAATTACCCCATATTCTTTGCTACGCAGCAAAAAGAAGGGAAGAATAATAGCGGTGATAAACTCTACTGGCTAAATGATAAGAGTGGTACTACAACTGATCCTAAACTAGCATTATGCGATATGTATGATCATCCTGTGATTTACCATGATTTACATAATACAATTAATTATCGTTGGAATGATGCAAAGAGCTGTAATGAGTTAGAGCAAATAACGCCTGATGGTATCGCAGAGGCATTTGTGGAGTTTGCGAAGAAGGAGCAATTATCTTTTTTCGTGGATGCCCCTTTGACGAAGTAAAATATTTTACTTTATTGGAGGGGCTAGAGGTTAGTATTGTTAATTCTAATTTTATAGATAAAATTCAGTATCGAATAGATTCTGAATTTTACACAAAGGAACATCTTGAATTTGAAATTTACTTAAAAGAACAGGGATTTAGTACATTGGAGCAACTCGGTGGAAAATTGGATTGTAGTGCATTTTATCCATCTATTACGGAGTATTATAATTTCGACAGACAAGGTATACCATTTATACGCGTAAATGAAATTCAGAATGGTTTAGTGCAGATCGTTGACTCTACCGCTTTTTTACCTGATTTTGTATTAACGCAAAATTCAAATACTATAGCTAGAGCTTATCCCGATGATATTATAATAGCCAAAGGGGGGAATACATTAGCAAAAGTAGGTATTCTAACCAATGAATATCCCGAATATGCGATATGCCGAGATGTGATTTTAGTAAGAACAAAAAAAATGGTAAGCAATATGCGATATGCTGTTTGGGCATTTTTGCATTCAAAATATGGATATAAATTAATGTTAAGAACGGCAAGTCAGACCGGACAACCTCATCTAACATTACCTAATATATTAAAAATGATGATCCCTGTGTGGGGTGAAGATATGATTTGTAAGTTGTGCGAACTTTACAATCAATCTAATTTATATAAGGATCAATCTAAGGCTTTATATGATGAAGCAGAAAAAAAAATGTTAGAGGAGTTGGAGCTAAAAGAGTGGAAACCTACACAAAAAACTGTTTCAATAAAGAATTTTTCAGACTTTGTCACAAGTAGTCGCCTCGATGCCGAATACTATCAACCCAAATATGATGAAATTGAAGCCAAAATAAAATCCTATAAAAATGGTTATGTACGTATTAAAGATTGGTTTGACGTAATTGGTAATCCATCACCAGCACAATATACAACAGAGGGTGTTTATGTTATTAAAACAAAAAACATAAGAGTACCTTCGGTTGATTTTGACAATATTACCGATTGTACAACTGGAAATTGTTTGAAAATCCAAAAAAGAGATCTGCTATTTGCATCTATGGGAGTTGGATCTCTAGGTCGTTTAAGTTATATAGATAAATGTGTAGATAATTACACTATCGATGGAACGATAAAGGTTTTTAGACCAAAGAATGGAAATAATATGGAAATTCCAACTTTATTATTTTTAACATCATTATATGGTAAGGAACTGATATATAGATATGTTATTGGCTCTACTGGAATAATATCAATAAGTAAAGAGAATATAGAAAACCTTATTATTCCCAATTTTGACCATAATGTAGCTGCAGATTTGTCTGAGAAAATATTGGAGTCTCAACGCTTAAAAGTCGAAAGTAGACGCTTGCTAGACCTTGCCAAAATTGCAGTCGAAAGAGCTATAGAGAAAGATGAAATGGAAGCCATGAAACTATTAAATTAAATAATTATGCCAAATACATTTGTAGACCATAAAGATAGATGGCTGTCATTAGCTGAATCAGATTCTGATTTTGCAGTACTATTTATTAGAAATTGGATTCCTTTTAATGCGTGGTATTGTGTAAGCTATCCACATCATAACAATAAGGATAGGAGAATAATCGATGAAATGAAGCTAGATGGTAATGCTTTCAGAACAAGAATCATTGACTTATTAAGAGGTACTCACTTTGAAGCAATACAATTTAGAACTTTTTTAGGAGAATTGCATAACAAATTAGAGGCGCATAGTGTACCTTCTTTCGAAAATAGAATCTCATTTAATAGTTTGTATTTTAGGCATAACCCTAAAATGGTTGCTGTATTCACAAAAAGAAATGTATCATATAAGGTAGAGCTTATTAGGTCAGGAACAAATGTTCAAATAAATGCTATTGCTTTAAAAACGAGTGTACCAGTACCAATTTTTTCATATTCATATAATAAATATGATAAGGCAAACTTTGAATCTTCTCCAGATCTAAATGCATTAACGGCAGAGCAGCGAAATATTCTCATTACTCTTTTTGATGAGATTGATCCCAAACAAAAAGAAAGTTTAATATCGACAAATAAAACAGTATCAATTGATTGTGGTGGGGTAAAGTTTATTAAAGATGAGAATTTAGTATCTCAGGGGATATTAGATATTTTGTATAATCTTAGATGTATATTATTTCATGGAGAAATACAACCGGTAAAAGATAGCCTTGTTATATATGAACCTGCATATTATATGCTTCGTATACTTCTAAAATCATTAAAATAAGACAATATGAGTTCAATAGCAAATGATATAACAGCTGAAAAGAAAAAACTTTCTGCGATGTTAAGCGAAAAATATACAGTTGACTACTTTCAACGTGAATATAAATGGGAAAGGAGGCATATAGAACAACTGTTAGTCGATCTTGAAGCTGCTTTTTTTAGTAATTATGAATACACACATACAATTGCCAATATTGAAGATTATAATTGTTATTATTTAGGACCAATTGTTGTCAGTAAAGCGGGAAGAAATAGATCGATAGTAGATGGGCAACAACGGCTAACCTCCATTACGCTATTGTTGATATATCTCAATAATTTGCAAAAAAACATGCCTGAAAAAGAAGATATTGCAAGCCTGATATTTTCTAGAAAAGGAGGACAGAATTCTTATAATATAGAAGTTCCTGAAAGACAAACTATTTTAGAGTCATTATTTAATGATACTGAGATAATTATTGATGAGTCAAGTGATATTTCAGTGAAAAATATGTATGAAAGATATACAGATATTGTTGAGCTTTTTTCTGATGAATTAAAAGGAGATAAACTTCCAATGTTTATTGAATGGCTTAAAAATAACGTTGTTTTTGTTGAAATATTTGCTTATTCTAATGAAAATGCCTACACAATATTTGAAACAATGAATGATCGAGGATTGAATTTAACTCCTACTGAAATGTTGAAAGGATATATTTTGTCAAATATTGAGATTGTTGAACGAATTGACGAAGTGAATGAATTATGGAGGCAGAACATCGCTAAATTGAACATTTATACATCACAAGAGGATCAGGAGTTCTTTAAAGCATGGCTGAGAGGTGCATATGCTGACACGATAAGACAATCAATCAAAGGGGCTGAAAACGAGGATTTCGAAAAGATAGGAACGCGTTTTCATACGTGGGTTAGAGATAATCATAAAAAGATAGGACTAACGAATAAAGACGCATTTTATTATTTTATAAAAAGTGAATTTGACTTTTACTCGAACCTATATTTGAGAATACTTAAAGCTGAGAGAAGTTTATATCCTGAGTTGGAAATAGTTTTTTTGGCATCTAAGTGGAATATCGCTAATTCATTGACTTATCCTCTTGTAATGGCTGCGATTAATCGACTGGATGACGAACAAACAATTATAAAAAAAATAAATTTAATCTACCGCTTCTTAGACATATATACGGTTTCTCGTACTGTAAATTATAAAAGCATAACTCAAACAGCAATCAGGTATACAATTTACTCATTAGTAAAAGAAGTTAGAAATAAAGATATAGATGAGCTTTGTAGTCTTTTAAGAGGTAAAATAGATAATTTGCAAGATAAAATTGATGCATTGAGCTTATATGATTGCTCATACGTTAATCGTCGTTTTGTTCACTACCTTCTGGCAAGAATGACTTATTATATTGAAAGACGTTTTAGCGATGATTCTTCCTTATCATTTGTAGAACTTTTACCCTCAAAAAGAAGAAATAGATTTATCACATCCCAGATTGTTACAAATGATACAGATATTTATGGAGAATATTTTGCGAATGAAGATGAACTGTACAGTTGTGTTAAAAAGATAGGTAATTATGTTTTGATTTACAATGATGTATATAGTTTGTTTTCCGAAAATGATACAATAGATAAGCTAGAGTTGATAAAAGATGATAATATACTATCACGCTCATTAACTACACCTATTCCGATGTTAACTACAATTAAAACAATGAGTAGCATGGGAATAGATGGTATTTTGCAGCGTACAGAAGAATTGGTTCAACTTGCAAAATCTATATGGAATGTGGATCATATTAGAGTATTATAAACAATCTATGCTTATTTTCTAATTTTTACAAATGAACAGTCTTATTCTACAATCAAAATCTAAGTTTTACTTGTTATTCTTTGGGTTAAGGAATAAGAACAATTGCAATAGTATCTTCTATTGACGGTTAGCCATTCACTAAAAAGCTGGTGGTAGCTTGTTTTGCATTCTCTCAATCAGCATTTGAACGATCATTTGTTTGGAGAGGATCGCTACCAACGTATGAGGAGGTTTCAAATGGTTTAATCGAATGGGGATGTACATTGAATATAGGTTGAGCGGAATATCAGAAGTATGCATTGCTGTTTCTATTGCGACCGCCTTTTTATAGGATACTATCCATAAAATTATGTAAATGAAAACAATAGGTAATATAGCTTGCAGTTAAGGCATAAAACTTTGTATTTTGATATAACTTCCTATGATAAAGAAGTTTAAAGTAGCATTTCAAAGATGCAGGTAACGATTTGGTGATGGAAGTCCTGCTTCGGGTTACACTGCTTTGCATTGTTTCAAATATCTCAATACAAAGATAACCATTGTTTTTATTATAGACAAATCGCATCCTCATTATTTTTATATAGTATTGAAAATCAATTATAACTGGTAAAATACGTATCCTTTGTAATCAAAATAGTCGGAAGAAAGCTCTCCGACTATTTTTTTTGCGGTAAATGTCATTTTTTGGCGGTTGCTCAACGGTTGATTAACCAATGGCCTCATAATAACCTTGTAATATTGCACCATGAAAACAATAAATACAGGTTATTATGAATAACAGAAGAACCAAAGGAGACGGACAGATTACCCACTTGCTCAGTACCATTCTCTCAAAAGTAAATTCCATTGAGAAGTTGCTTTCGCCCGCTATTCCCAGTATGCCCGATAGTGAGATACTCGACTCAAAAGGCGTGCGCCTGCTCACTAAGATGTCGGATAGAACACTGCTTAGAAGGCGCAATGACGGCTCACTTCCCTTTTACAGGGACAAGGGAAAGATTTACTATCTCCGCACGGATGTTCTGAAAGCCGTATTACTTGAAAAAGAAGAAAACTTAAAAAGGAAGCATTATGAGAAGAATGATTAAAATTGAAAGTAGCTCATTCGCTGCTCTCGTGAGAAATTACAAGAAATCGTTGAATATGTTGGCAGTGATGCAGCATATCTGTCAGAACAATAATGTGGCACTGTCCATGTTACCGGATGAAGTTTGTGAGTTGATAAATCTTGACCCCGCGGAAATCGAGAAACAACGGTTGAACGGCCGCCTTCGTTTTGCGGAAGAAGAGAACGGCACAAGGCATTATTCCATCGTGGATATTATCAACCTGAAAGATTCCATCGACAGTAAGGCGATAGCCAGGCAGGTGGAAAGTCTTTCTTTCGAGGAAGAATAATCTTCGGTCAGCCCCGAACTAACAGACAAGGGTACGGCAGGCAGGGTCGGATTTATCCGGGCTGCCTGCCGTACCCTTTGTCATTTCCTGAAAACGGCTCTTTGCGGAAACCTGCGGAAGTGAAGTTTACGTAGCTTCCGGGGTTTCCGCAATGTGCCGTGGGAAACATTTAGGATATTTTCTTCAATTCCGTATGAGGGACGATTACCTTCAGTGAAGGCACATGCCGGGCTGCTATCTCGTTGCTACCAATTACAAGCTCATTATCATTTGTATTCTCCTCTTGCTTCTTCGGCTGAATAGTCAACTGTATTTGTCTGTTCAGGCTGAGTATCTCCTCATTGAGCCGCCTAAGTTCGTCCTCTTTAGGCCATGTGGCCGAAACAATCTCCTGTAACACGGGAAGGTTCTTCTCCATCTCCGCGTTCTTTTCCCGCCGTTTGGCAATCATATCGGGAATACGTTCCAGCGCATTGATGAAATTGGCTACCGCCAGTTTCGGGTCTTTGGCGATGTTTCCATTATTATAGGTATATTTCAGACCGTCCAGCCCTTCAATCATAAACTTGTTTTGCAGAAACTCCAATCCTCCGTCCCATTGCTTCTCGGTACGCACCAATATACGGAAGTCGAATAGCGTACCGATTTTCATGTGGTCGTTTTCCGTTCTCGCTTTTTCGTTGATTACAGATAACTTATTACCAAGTATCTCTATATCATCACTTACCACACCATCCAGCTTTAAAGGATTGGGGCGCAATCCGGTTTCGCTGTCTTTCGGGGCTTTCCGGTTCAAATACTCCAAATCTTTGGTGAAGCGTTCGATGAAAGTATTGTTCTTCTCTATCTCCTCGGTAAACTCCTTGAGCTTCCCTCTGGCATTTCCCTTGCTGCGTTGGAAGGCTTGCTTCTCGCTTTCGAGTACAACCTGCTTCTTTTCCAGCTTTGCTTTCTCCAACAGGTCATCATTGCCGGAGAGCATGGCCACATATTCGCTATAATTGCTCCCGCTGCTCTCATCAATCCCCCCTTCGTCAAGGGTACGTGTGGCCAGATTGCAGGATTTCATCTGGTGGATGAACACGGATTTATTTTGAAGCGTATTGAAACGGTAACTATCCAAAGACCTTTGGACTGCGTAAATAAAGCAGTCCACCGTATTGTTGGCATATTCTTTGGCAACGATATTTCCGGCACGGGCAGGTCTTCCATTCCGCTGTTCCAGATCGGATGGCCTTCAGGGGACATCCAGATGATGGCTTGCCACAGCACGAACCTGTGCGTTCACCCCGGTTCCCAACTTCTGGGTAGAGCCGAACAGAACCCGTATCTTTCCGCTGTTCATCTCGTCGAACATCTCTTTTCGAGCCTTGTCGGTGGTTGCCTCTTGAATAAATCGAATCTGATGTCGGGGGATGTTATGGTCTTCCATCAGCTTGCGTTTTATCTCACTATATATATTCCACTGATCCGGTTTATAAGTACCTAAATCGGAGTAAACAAATTGAGTCCCTTTCACTTCAAGATATTTGTAGTAATACTCAGCTATCTTGTCTGCACAATAGGAAGCCTTGTTTCCGGGGTTATCTCCGTATTTCATATCTATCAGTCGCATATCGAGCGACATCTTGCTGGCGCAGGTCGTGGCTATCAGCATCTTTGCACTCTCTTCCGAGTCCGACAAGGGCGGCCTGTCAATGAATGTTGCGTCTCCCGTTTCGGCAAACGCCATCAGTTTTTCAATATACACCTCCTGATCCGGTGTGGGTGGAATACTGACAAGTTGTTCATTCAGCCTCGGTTTGTCCACTCCGACATCCTCGGCTGTTTTATAGTCCGTTATCTCCGCGTAGAAATTGGCAAGTTCCGGTACTTTGATGAAGTATCTGAACCGTTCCTTCTGCACAATCTTATTCGTTACCGAAAACTCAAAGTCGGTTGTCTTCTTGGCGAATACGGCGGCCCATCCGTCAAAACAAGTGATACCCTGTCTCTCCATCTCTTTCGGACGCAGGTATTTGAATAGCAGATAGAGTTCTGTCAGTGAATTGGAAATGGTCGTACCCGACAAGAAAGTCGCTCCCAAATCCTTTCCTGTTCTCTCCTGCATGGTGCGGATGGCAAACAATAGGTTCATCGCTTTCTGGCTTCCTTCGGGGTTTCCGAGGCCCGAAACCCGTGCGTGACGGGTGTTGAACATCAAGTTCTTGAAGGCATGAGATTCATCAATAAACAGGTGGTCAATACCCATTTGTCTGAAATCAATCACGTCATCCGTCCGGTCTTTGATGTCCTGTTCCAACTTTTCCAGCTTCGCTTCCAGATTCTCTTTTCTCTTTTCCAGACCGCGTTTAACCCAACCGCTCACCTCGTTTCCCTCCTGCTCGAATACGGCGAGGCTTTCGTCTATGCTGTCAATCTCCTTTCCGTATATCTGCTGCTGCATTTCGGGAGACTGTGGTATCTTCCCGAATTGGTCGTGCGTCAGGATGATGCAATCCCAATTATTGTTTTTGATGTCGTGGAAGATACGGACGCGGTTCTCCGGCGTGAAATCCTCCTTACCCGGATAGAGGATTTTGGCGTTGGGATAAGCCCGTTTGAATGTATCGGCAATCTCATGCACGTTACTTTTTAGCCCGATTATCATAGGTTTGTTGGCCAATCCGAGGCGTTTCATCTCGAAAGTGCTGATACACATGATAAGCGTCTTTCCGGTTCCCACGGCATGGTCGATGATGCCGCCGCCGTTCTGTATCAGCATCCACGCGGCGTTCTTCTGGCTATCATACAAAGACGGGATACCCAAACCTTTCAGGTCAAGGAACGGGAATGTCTGGTGCGAGCCGTCGTAGGCGGGACGCACGAAGCAGTTGAATTTATGGTTGTACCTGTCCGCAAGTTCCTGCTTAAATTCGGGTAGCTGCTCATTCAACCAACCGGTGAAAGCACCGCGTATCTCGTTGATTTTAGCGTCCGCAAGCTGTATGGCATCGGCGTCGCGTTCCTTTATCTTGTTGCCCTCCTCGTCCTCCACGGTTTTGGTAATGTCCGGGACGGTATTGTGGAGCGCGTGCTTTAACAGGTCGTTCCCGTAAAAGTTACGGCCTTCACCTTTCACGAAATACTTGTCCGTGATATTGGCGTTAGATTCCTTGCAACTGACGCTGAACTCATCCACGCTTTCCGTGTAATGGATGGATACCTTTGTCTGGAACAGGTAAGTAGCAAACTCCTCATAGATGGCGGTCGGGAGCCACCGCTCTCCAAAATTAAAATCAATCAGGTCGAAAATGATGGGTTCGGGAAATGCTTCCTTCAGGGCTTTCAGTGAAGCCTTGCTTTCCCCGTCTTCGGGATGGGTTTTCAGATACTCTTCTATCCAATCGGCTTTCGCCACCACATTTCCGGCAATGAAGCGGTCCTTAATCTCATAATTCCTCATCATGGGATTGTAGAACAGGCGGTTTTTGAGCTGGTGCAATAAATCGTCCCTCTCAATATCCGACAGGTCTTTCATGTAGTCCAGATTCACCTCTCCGAATTTATTGAGCGAGGCGACAAGTGCTTCCTCTGCCGTATCTACATGAACCGTCTCATTCGGGTTGAAGGAAACGGGGACGGTGAAAATATCGGACTTCTGGCTTTTCCCGTTCACAAACCTTTCCAGTGATAGCATTTCCCGCCCTCCGGCATCCATCAGGATAAACTGGGAGTTGTCTTTACCGTTGACGGGACCGAACATACGGGAGAAACGGTCGTATTGCTTGTTCAGTTCTTCCCGTAGTTCCGGCTGTTCGGCCTCGGTTTCCGCTTCCTTATTATATAGCCTGTGATAGGCTTCACGCAAAGGAATGTAATAATCGGCACGGTATTGCTGGGTAACGGTCAGTTTGAGGGGATGAAATTCCGCTGACGGGGTGTTTACTTTCCGCAGGAAACCGTACTGCTCATCCTCTTTCACCAATGAACCGTTTTTGTATTCGGGCAATATCTCTCCCGCAAACGGGCGGGGTTCCATCTGCTTTTTCCTTTCCTCCTCCATCGCCTGCCTTTTGGCTTCCCACCGCTTTTCTTCCTCGATTCTTCTTTCATCCGAAAAGGTTTCCTCCTGTGCCTGCTCAAATAGATTTCCTTGTGAGAACAGGTCGAACATTTCGGACCGGTTCTCTTTGGGGCGGGATTTTCGGGGCGCGGCACGTTGTGGTTCGGGAGCTTGCCGTTCCGTTTCTGTACCTTCATCCTGAAAAGCCTCGAACAGGTTGAGCGCAGGTTCATAGGCAGGGAAGGGAGAAAGAGGTTCTTCCTTTGGTAGAATTGCTTCTGTCTGTACACTAACCTTTTCCTCTTGCTTCTGCTGTGCCCGGCCACTCTCGTATAAATTCAAATCCAGATGTTGGCTTACGTCCTTTATAAGCACCTTCTTCAACGCTTCGCCTATCTCTTCCATACTTCCGTCATGGATAAAGTTCATGGCGGGCTGGCCGTACATGTTCATTCCCTTCTTGACGGATGTATAAATCACATGGTCCAGTTCTTTATAGGAATTATTGATGTAAATGCCATCGGATAACGTGCGTGTCTCAATGAAATTCAACTCATTTTCCGTCAATTCCTGTTTGCCAGTATGCTTTTGCAGGATAATCAGGTCGCTACTGACCTCGGTTCCGGCATCGGTAAAGAGATTATTCGGCAGGCGGACGGTAGAAACCAAACGGGTGTGGTTCATCAGCCATTCACGGACGGGGCGGTTGCGCATGGAATCCATTATGCCCGTGCTGGTAATGTAGGCCAGTATTCCTCCCTCACGAAGCGCGTCCACACCTTTCAGAAAGAAATAATTATGTACCGCGCCGAGAGCGAACCGTCGTATCTCATCATCGCTTTTGTCGAAATCACGGTCATAGACTTTTGTATCCCCGAAGGGAATATTGGAAGATACCACATCGAAATAATTCGTATAGTGGGGCTGTATCGTCTGGAAGCTGTCAATCGTCACGCTATCCTGTGGACAGAGGGCGGACAGAAGTCTTCCCGTCAGTTTGTCTTTCTCGAAGCTATGGATTTCCATCGCCTTTGTACCCTCTCTGAACTGTTCCGCAAAAACGCCCATACCTGCTGACGGGTCGAGGAACCGCTGCGGGATGACTCCATTCTCCTGCAAGGACTCGCTGATGGCTTTTACCACCTCGTCCGGTGTATAGAAGGCCGTCAGTACGGAGTTTTTAAGACTTTGGATATACTGCTTGTATTCTTGTTCATCCGCAGAATACTCCCGTAACAGTTCATGCAGCAGGCGGACTTGTGGGAACAATTCCTTTTCTGTCCTTCATTTTTCAATATCCGTGTCTTTCTCTGCCGGATTGAGGATACATTTCAAGCCGCCGAAACCGGAATAGGCTTTTAATACGTTACGTCCCTTTTCAGTGGCACAGGCTTCGGGCCGCATGAAGAGTTGTTCGAGCGCGGCGATGTTGTCCGCTAAATGTTTTCGTTTATTATAGGCCATGTTGTTCGATATAAAATTGGATGAAACCTGTCAGTTCGATGGTAAGGGTACGGTATAAGGGGGATGTCCCGAAATCATCGCCGATGGGATATTTCCCAAAAACGGCTTCGGCGGGTTGTAGTACTTTCAGGCAGAAAGAGGTACGCCGACGTGGCTCCACTTCGGGAAACCATTCCGAGACGACCTCGAAAATGGTATCGAATTTGGAGAAACGCAGGTCTTGATAAAGAACGGCGTTTGCCAGTTCCAACGCTTGTGCGACGGAAAGACCACCACGTACCATACGCTCGTAAGTATCGGCCGCACTGTCGGCACGTACCGCTATCAGGTTCTTGTCGCTTGCCAATAAGGGGTGACTATCCTTTAAAAAAAGAAAGAGAGCTGCCGCGAAATAGGACAGTTCTCTTCTATCGTTTCTTTTCTTGTTCATACGTGTACTTTGTTTAATAAGTTGGGAATGAATGATTAAAAAAGATATACCCGATTCGCGTGAAACCAATCGGGTATATCGTGTGGATAACAGTTTGCGGATTAACCGATGGAGAGTTTGCTCTTGCTGGTCTTCGCTTTGAATGGGGCTACATGGCGCGCTGTTTTCTGCTGGGCTTTCTTCTCCTTCCCCTCGGTGAGCTGCGGTTTGTACTCGCGGGCGTTCTTGCCGATGAGCAGATTGTTGCTCTTGTTGCTGAAACGGACGTCATCGGAGAATAACTGTTTGGTCCTCGGATTGCGCATATTCTCAATGAAGACCATCCCGTGATTTTCAAGTATCTTTTTCTGTTCGGGAGTTACTTTCGCTCCGAGAATGGTTTCGCTGATTCGCAGCTTCTCATCCGATTGCTTGAATGTGATGTCTCTCGATGCGGCATCCACGAAAGCGACACCGGAGAGCATCGTGTCGTTTTTCCGCTGGATGTCATTGATGGGAACCTGTCCGCCACTGGCCAATGTCTGTTTCTGTGTATCGTCCAGCCGCTTTCCGTAGATATAGTCCGGTATCTTGATGGCATCTACGGGCATGGTGATGATACGGTTGGTAGGTTCGTGGAAACTGACGTAGCAGTTGCAGACTTTTCCGGTGAAGGAGTCTTTCATCTCTTTGGTGGCTCCCAGTGTGCCCGTTTCGCGGAGCTGATCTTTTTCCGCATCGGAAAATACACCCTTGTAGGCGGATTGTTCAAATTGTGGGGTGTCGAGTCGGCTTAGTGTCCTTAATTGCACTTTTCCGCTCTCGTCTTTTACGCAGATAAAACAGGCTTCGCCCATCTCTTTGCGTTCGCCGTTCACCTCCTTACTGATAGGGAAAGCAGTAGAGGTGATTTTGCCTTTCAGCAGTTCGCCCATCGCACGGTTCTCGAATAGCAGTTGCTTGTCGATGCCGAGGGCGTTCAGGTCTTTCCACGGTAATTGATGTTCGTCGAATTTGTAACGTCGTGCGAGTTTGGCGATACGCCCTTCATCGTTCAGTTCACTGTTCTCTACCAATTTCTTGCCATCCATGCCGGGGTCTTCCCCTTTTCGGATTTGTACCACCGCGTTAAGTGTCTTTTCCAACAATACCAACGGTACGAGGAAGAAACTGAAACTGCTGGGATTGTCATACTGGTTTTTGAAATTGGAGAAGAAAAGCGCCAGCGGTGTGGTCTTGTCGAGTTTGAGGTAGTCGGGGTTGTTTTTCTTGTCGGGAGATACCACCTCGATGCTGCCGTCATTCTCATTCATCTTTGAGACAACCGCCGTTTTGTTCGTTCTCTTGTCAAGGACTGCCATTACGTGCTCGTCCTTCACCTCTTCTTGTTCTTGCTTCTTTTTAGCCATACATTGAAAATTTAAGTGATAGAATAATTGATTTGTACGGGAAGACTTTAGCCCGTGGCTGCGAAGATATGGCATTAAAAAGCAGGAAATTATGTTTTTAAGATGGTGGGGAATGGTTGGCGGGAGATGGCGGGGAATGACGGAAAAAGTTTTTTAAAACTAAAGTTGATGTTCTATTCTTAATATAAGCAAAATATCATATCTTTGTTTTTTTAATTTTAACTGTAATACAATTAATTAAATTACAAATTTATGATACCTAATATATTTATTCAAAATGCTTCAGAAGTTTTAGGAAACACGGAATATGGATTAACAACTTCTCAGATTGTAACATTGTGTTCGGCTTATGCTATAGATTATAACGTAGATATACCCTATACATCTTTACCTTTACCACAAGACGGTTCTGTTCCTAATAAACGGACTGCTTTAAGGAAAAACTTAGAAAAGTTTACACCAGAACAACAATTCAAAATCATCAAAGAATTATGTGAACTTGAACAATTCAAAGGAAATTCCTCAATAAAAGAGATTAAATTGAAATTAATGACTCGCTATGGACATTTGAATACAGATTCTGATGTAATAAATGAAATGCTAATTGATGAGACCAAGCATTGGCTTCATGATTATTCTGATTCTCTCAAACTTTATCAAGCGGCACATGATAAGTTCAATAATAGTATATTCGAGCGAAATCTTCTTGATGATTTGCGTTTATCATTAGAACTTCTTATTAGGAAAATATTGAATAATGAAAAATCGTTGGAAAATCAATTATCAGGAATTGGCTTATTTATTCAAGATAAAGGAGGGTCAAAAGAATTAAGTAATATGTTTCAAAAATTAGTGGAGTATTTTTCAAAATATCAAAATACATATATCAAACACGAAGATAAGGTTATAGAAGAAGAAATTGAATTTGTATTTGAGATAACATCTTCATTTATGAAACATTTTATTCGTCTCAATAATTTGTAATAATATTTATCGAAATTAATCATGAAGGAAAAATTAGTGAATGCGATTATACATTTTATTTCTCGCTGGGGACGAACGAAAGTAATCATTACTTATTTCAGTTTAGTCTCGGTAATGATGGCATTTACTTTATGCTCCATCAGTATCACTGCAAAAGAAATTAAATTTGTTTTTGGATCAATATCTGTATTAACACTTATTGCTCTTGCCATTGTAACTTACCCTGTTGTTGTTTATCTTCAATCAAATCAAGTGAAAAGTAATGAAAAAGAGGCTATTCCTGATATATTTACTACTGTATATTTGCCCGTATTAAACAACATTTTCACATTATTAAATATCGAAGAATACACAATATGGACTTATTTTGTTTGTAATAGTGGAAAACTAAAAATAAGAACAAAGCAATATGATGATTTGGAAAAACTTATTCTATTTATAAAAGCAAGAGTTCAATATAAAGATTATGATGATTGGGATAAATTGATAGAGAATTTAGGCTTATTGACTTCTGATTTAGTCAATATTTTAAATGAACATTTGAAACTTTTTGGTAGCGATTATTATACTATAGAAGAATTTTATAGAACAATGAAATATAATCCAGATTATCAAAAAACACTAAATGAATTTTATAATTATTGTTTCTTAATTAGTGATTTAATATTAGAATTGACTCGTTTGTCTAATTTGATATTAGATAAAACAAGAGAAAGACAACCAGATTTCTTAGTAAATATTGGAAGATTATTTATTAAAGATACAAATGATGAAAATATTATTGAATATCAAAAAAATGAAATATCAAACTCTCCTTATCCTGGTTTAAATCAATTCAAAAAAGATAGATTTAATCGAAAGGAAACATTTGGTAAAATGTAATTTTTATTGACTGATTTTTCTTTTATTATTCTTTGGTTTAGACATAATTATTGCAGCTTTATTAAATATAGAAAGGGAAAATTAAAATTCAGAATATATTTTCCCCTTTCTATATTTAATAAAGCATTTACTCTTCCTCCCCTCCCAACAGATGCTTGAGTGCTGGATCATTCTCAATCCGAATCAACTCCCTCTCCACCAACTCCACAATATCCTGCTTGATTTGCCGATAGTTGACCTGTATCTGCTGCTCCATCGTGTCGTTGCCGTTCTCATCGAGGAAGCTACTGATTTCGGGAATGGATTGGTAGGCGGCGGTTTCCCGTTGCACGGCATCATTGTCTACCACAATCTGCGCATGGAAGATTTTCTGGTCGATGGTTTCGCCGAAGTTATCCGCTACTGCGCCGACAAACATGCCTTGTGAAAGTGTGCTGATTTTGCTGGCGGGTATCAGGCTATCCAACTGCGTGCTGATTGAGGTCGAGGTATCGTTGCGGTTGATGCTCATGGACTCCCGTCTTTGCAGGATTTTACCGAAACGTTCTGAGAGCGATTTGGCGGTTTCACCTACGACTTGCCCACTAAAGACATTACCCACTGTGGACATGATGACGGCGGCCTCCTTGTCACCGTAGTCGCGTTTTAGCTGGCTGAAGTCCTGAAAGCCTAAAACGACTGCCACCTTATTACTTCGTGCCGTGGCTATCAGATTATCCAGACCTTTGAAGAATATCGTGGGTAACTCGTCGATGATGACACAACTTTTGAGTTGCTTCTTCTTGTTGATGAGTTTCACGATACGCGAGTTGTACAGACCGAGAGCCGCACCATAAATGGATATTCGATCGGGATTGTTGCCGACACATAATACCTTTGGCTCTTTGGGATTATTAATATCCAGTGTGAAGTCACTGCCGGACATGACCCAATAAAGCTGTGGGCTTATCAAGCGGGAGAGCGGTATCTTGGCCGATGCTATCTGGCCGTTCAACTGCTCGGCGGCTCCACCTTTCCATGCGTCGATGAAGGGAGAAAGATAGTTCTCCAATTCGGGATAGCTGGTCAGGATGGTGAAGACATCCTCGTACCTTTTATTAAGTAGCTCAATAGTATGGGGAAACGTACAATACTTGCCGTTCTCGAAAATTTTCAAAAACCATATTATCGCCGTAAAAAGCACGATTGGAGACTCCACAAAGAAGTCGCCCTGCTTTTGCACCCAACTTTTATTGAGGTTCAACATGATGGTGTAACTCGACTCGTAAGCGTCCGAAATATCTGTCATCAGGTCCGGTGCTAACGGGTTACATCGGTGGCTCTGTCTTGGATTATCGAAATTAATCACGTAGAACTTGGGTGGTATCTTATACCTGTGCCTGTACTTCAACAGGTGGTTGTAAGCGATCACCGATAGGTCGTCGTACTTGAAGTCGTAGATGTAAAGCGCGTAAGATTTCTCAATGGCCTGCTTTATGTAGTTATTTACCACCGCATAGGATTTACCCGAACCGGGCGTACCTAAAATCATGCTTGCTCGGAACGGGTTCACTACGTTTATCCAACCGTCCCATTCCTTTTTCCTGTACCAGAATTTGGTAGGCAAGTTGATGGAATACTCATTCTCCATCAGCTTTGTTTCCTGCATAAATGACTCGTTCTCGGTATTGAAGACGTCCTCTAAGAGGTTGTTCTTCAATAACCGGCTTATCCACAAACCGGAGGCGAGCAGACAGAGGAAACCGCTTATCAGTGTAGAGGTATAGAGCAAGGTGCATACGCCCGACGTGGCATCTACCGATAACAGTCACCAATTAAAGAAAAACAGGATAGTGCCCGCGATGGCGGCAATGATAATCTGCCTCCATGTGATTTCATGCTTCTTCACTCCCTTGTTGCCCATGCACGACAGGCCGAGGAACAGGACGCAGAATAGTTTGGTGTAAAGAATGGACGAGAACAATCCCGTGGTTCGTTGGAAGTTGGAAAGTATCCGATCCACGATGCCGAGCGTTCAGCCCATCTCATGCAGCCAGCCGAAACAGAACCAATAGATGTGTATCGCCATAAATAGAAAACTGATGGCCCTCATAAAGTCGGTGACTTTGGCCAATCCTCTTAAATCATCTTCGTTTTGCATAATCGTAATTTTAAAAATTCAACTTATGATAATTATAATCGTGGTCTTCGCCGCTTCTTCTTTTTCTTGCGCCCGAAGCGGAAGGCGGGGTCGATGTACTCACGGGTATGGTCATCCTCCAACAGGTCGGAGAGAATATCAACGGCGCCGAGGGCTGAGTACTCGTCCCATTTTTCAAAGGGTTCGGGTGGTCGATCATTCGTTTGCTGACCTTCCTGTTGTTGTTCGTTCTCCGCATGAGTCTCGACAGGTTGCTCGCGAGGAGTTTCCGCTATCGGTTGAAGCGGTGGTATCAATCGCTCACGGTCGGCTTCGGGGTTGTTGAACAACTCGTTGAAGACATTGGCGGAGAAACCTTTGCCCAAACGGGAACCGTTGAAAACGGTCCGGTTCGTATGGTCGATGAAGGTGATACCGTACAAACGGCCTTCGGTGTTGATGCGGTAGACTACCTCGATGTCCGCTTTCTTCAGCCGGGCGGCAAAATCCTCTTTCGTGCCTATGCCCTGCATGGCTTTCGTTATTTCCTGACGTGTCCGGTCGGCCAGTCCGTTCTTCTTTACCCGCTCGGTGGAACGGGTGAAATTGTTCTGCAAGGCTTCATAGCTGAACGGCTTTCCGAACTTGCTGGACTTGAAAGGCGTGCCGACCTGTTCCCCCTTATCGTTCAACGCACCATACATGATACCGTGATACTCCTTGCCATTCACATTTCCCCGTACCTCATAAGCAGTTACGTTGTAGAGGTTCAACAGCGTATTGTACTCCGAAAGGGAATGGACGTTGTAACATTCCAATAAGGTACGGGCAGTGTGCTTCACCTGCTCCTTCACCTCGCCTTTGGGATAATCCACCTTTTGCAAATGGAGTAACTCTTTCTCGCCCTTTTCGCTGAGAGTCGGATGCAAGCCGTGACGAACTTCCATCTCACGGCAGATTTCCTGTGCACGAATGGCCTCCTTATTATGGTCTATCTTGATACCTTTCTCGTTGATGCGTACCGACACGATGTGCAGGTGTTTGCGGTCGATGTCCTCATGCAGCCAAACGATGTACGGCTGGTTTCCGTAACCGAACTTCTCCATGAACTCACCGGTCAATGCCGTAAGCTGTTCCTCGGAAAGAATGTCTTTCGGGGAGGGGTTCAGCGAGATATGGATGACAGGTTTCCTGACGTGCGTATTGAGTGCCGTGTAAGGCTCGAACGCCTGCACGCAGTTCTCTATCGGGACGTTCCCGTACTTGTCTGCTGCGATCCGGGGATGTCAGAGAACCTTTGCGGTTCCGTCGTCCGTCTTGATTTTATTATAGGCAATCACTCCGTAGAAGGAGCTGCCGGAACTGATATTCGGGACCATCGGGCTACTCCTTTTTTGTGAGATAATTCTTTTCGTATTCTCTCGTCAGCGTGATAATCTGCTTGCAGAGGTCTTCCAGTTTGCGGGTTTCCTCGGCCAACTTGTAGAGAAAGGCGAGAGATTTCTTCTCACCATAGATGGTGTGAATGGTCTTCACGCATTGGTTGTAGTTGTTGCCGATGCGGCGGAATTGCTGATAGAAAGCGGTTAGCTGGGCGAAGTATTCCTGCGCTTCCTTATCAATCTTGACGACCTTGAACTCTCACCCGAAGATACGGGCGAAGATAAATTCGGCCTTGTTCTTCATGCCGGATTGTTCGTACATGGAGAGGAACCTGTCGTTCTCCTCCTCGTTCAGACGCACGGAATAGCGGTGTATTCGTGGGTCTGCAAGCACTACGTGCCCCGCTTCGTTGCGGATGGTTGTTTTTTGTCTCATGCAATATCTATTTTAAAGGTTCGACTCAGGAGAACCGCCCCCTCCCCGAAATGCGTTTCGGGCGAGGACTTTGAGGGCCTGAACTACAAGTGAGGGCCTCAAAGTACACCTCGCTATATGCTGACGCATATTAAAATCCGGCTGGGCCGGATTATAGGTCTAAAGGATTGTCTTACGTTCTCTGCCGAGAACGGGCTGCGCTCTCCCGGTGACAAAGGTAGAGAGTTTTTTCTGTCCGTGCATTATGGCGGTTCCCGCCAACAGCCGCCAATAAATGACTTTGAAACGGCGGATACTTCACAGATGCTCTTTTTGAGGTTTATTTGCAGCCGGATAGCTATTCGATTATCCATTTGAACAGATAAACAGCTTGGTATTCGGACAACTATCCGGGTAACTATATGGATAACTGTCTGAACGGATAAACAGATATTCAGACCGGTATCTATTCAGATACACAACCATACATATATATAAATGTATAGACGGATAAACAGGTATCCGAATATATAAGTGCCTGAATATGTACTTAGCTATATAGCTATTTAGCTATTCAGATGAATAGACAGATAGCTGCATAGATGAATAGCTTTATAGCTACATCATAAAACAGCTACATGCGCAGATAGCCGGATAGCTAAACAGCTATGTAGATAACTGTATAAGCAGCTATGTAACTGGCCGGATAAGCAGGCAATGAAACAAGTAACCGGACAGACAGCCGAATGGATAAACGGCTATCCGTCCGGAAATCAATAAATCCGATTATTCACTTACTTAAATTTGTAACAATGGAAAAGGGAAAGAAAACAGTATTCGTTTCATTCGCTACCCAGAAGGGCGGCGTGGGTAAATCAACATTTACCATTTATGCGGCATCATGACTGCATTACGTGAAAGAACTGAACGTAGCGGTGGTGGATTGTGACTATCCGCAACATTCGATTATGAAACAGAAAAAACGGGATATGGAAGTGGTAAAGACCACACCCGTTTATCAGAACCTCTTGGTGGAGCAGGCCGGACGGTTGAAGAAAAAGGCTTATCCGGTCATCGGAAGCACTCCAGCCAGCGGCATGGCGGACTGAAGGGCATTTGAAGAAAAAGCGGATACTCCTTATGATATTGTACTGTTCGACCTGCCCGGTACAATGGGCAGCGACGGGGTTATCGCCGCAATCAGTGCGCTCGATTACCTGTTCGTGCCTATAAAGGCAGACCGCCTTGTGCTGGAAAGCACACTGAACTTTGCAACCACCATTAATGACCGGCTGATAAAAACCGGCTTATCCTCCCTGAAAAGGCTGTACCTGTTCTGGAACATGGTGGATCGCAGGGAACGCACGACCTTGTATGACATCTACCAGCAAGGATTCTCCCTGTTGGGATTGGACTGCCTGAAAACACGTATTCCCGTGCGCAGCAACTTCACCAAAGACTTGTCCGCTACGGGCGGCCCTGTTTACCGGAGTACGCTGTTCGCTCCCGATGCGGCATTCACCAAAGAATGCGGCTTCGATACATTCATGGATGAAATCATATCTATACTTAAAACCGAATAGTCATGGCGAAGAAAACAAGCGGACAAAATCCGGTGGATGAAGCGTATCTGCGCAGCCTGATGGCGGGTGTTCCTTCGGAACCATCTCCACCACCTTCTGTGACCGGAGAGAGTGGCAAAAATAGAGAAACTGCTTTATCCGATGAGAAGGGAAAAGCGGATAACGGCGTGAATGAAACTGTAAGGGGTGTTCCCGATGCGGATGATACCGGCTGTCCGGAAGCGATTGGGGAAAAACCGTCACCGAAAACGATACGCACGGCACTGGCCGACTTCATCCGCAGATTCCTTACACCTTATAAATGCGAAGGCAGGCAAGGGGTATATATCGACAAGGAACTGCACCAGAAAATATCGGTTATTGTCGGGATTGCGGGAAAACGGCAACTGACAGTTGGCAACTATATAGATAATGTGTTGAAGGAACATTTCGAGAAGCATTCGGAAGAGGTGAAGACCTACCTCCAAAAAAGTTATAACAAAATATTTTAGGTTATGGATATACAATCAGGTTACTATGAAGCCGGGATCGTTCTGTTCTGGCTGCTGTTCGCCTATCTGTTCATGGACAAGTTCCTGTTCAGGGGACAGCTTGGCGAGATATGCTTCGGGAAGGTACGCCGCCGTATGGCAAAAGGTCTGCGGGGTGCTGCCGGATGGTTCGATCCGGTGAAAGAGGAACAGAAGAAGGGACGCAAACGCACGAAAGGGAAAACGGAAAAGAAAGAGATTCCGGTAGTGCGTGAAGCTGAAAAGAGAGACACGCCGGTTCTGAAAACAGAAGTGAGGGACAAAGAAAAGCAGGAAGTGAAGGGTAAAGAAAAGGCGGGAGTCAGGGAAAAGGCAGAAAGCAGGAATATGGAAAATCCACCTCAAAAACAGCCTGAAACGGACAGCCTTGTCGTTACGAAAAGCTACGGTACACGCCAACAGCCGCCAATAAACGCCACCGGTTCCGGGGCTATTGCGGGTAAGGAAAATGCCTCTACATTTGCTGACGGAAACGAGGAAACAGCGTCACAACAGGCAGCACAAGTGCCGCCGGAACGCATCCCGGAATTGTTCCGGGACAAGCGTGTGGAAGAGTGGCGAGCTTCCGAGGCCGACAGTTCCGGCAGGCTTGAGGATAAAGAGGAACGGACTGAAAACAGTGACGACGTGGATACGGACGAACTGAATGAGGAACTGGAAGACTTGAACTGCGCCCGTGACGATAATCCGGGTGGCACAGCCGGTATCGGGCCGGAAGAGATTGACCTGATTATTGATTTGTGTAACGGCAAGGATATTCCTACGGACAAACGGCTGTCCCTTCTGAGGGCTATCCATCATATCAAGGATACGCAGATTGAACGCTCGATACTGGAAAGTATCAATGGCAGCGACAGCCGTATCAGCAAATTTCTGGATGATGCCGGGCAGATGAGCGAGGCTGTTCCGGACAGTGACTAACCGATTAAAAAAGGAGGTAACAATGACAAGAGGTTATTTTGATACGGGTTGACAACCCGTATCCCTGTAAAGAGAGAAAGTATTAATGACAGAACAAACCGACAGACCATGTATATGACTTATTTCGATTCGGGTTGATAAATCAATGTTCCCGTTTGACAAGGGAACGCTTCGACCCTCCAAAGACAATTCCTTAGAGTTTCTTATTTATAATACAGAATGGCTATGACACAAGGCTATTACGATTCGGGATGATTCGCATCCCCTTTTCAAGAGAGAATTGACACCCATGTTTCACCACTAAATCCAATAACGATGCGAATGGCATATTATGACTCCGGCTGATTTCCAGCCGGAACTTACCCCCTGAACCAGTAAACCATAAAGCGGCTGCGGGCTGCCTTGTGGGGATAGTGAAAGGGGGCAGTCCGTGGCTTTTTATTCATTTAAAAATCACGGAATTAATGAAAAAGAAAAGATTGATTATGATGCTGGCCGCCGTTGCGGCAGCAAGTGTGGCAATGGCCCAAGGTAACGGCTCTGCCGGTATCACGGAGGCTACCCAGATGGTGAGTTCGTATTTTGACCCCGGCACAAAATTGGCGTATGCGGTGGGAGCTGTGATCGGACTCGTGGGAGGTATCAAGGTCTACCAGAAGTTCAGTTCAGGCGATCCCGATACTTCCAAAACGGCCAGCAGTTGGTTCGGAGCCTGTATTTTTCTAATAGTCGCCGCTACCATCCTGAGGTCGTTCTTCCTCTAAAAAACTAAAAACAACAGTAACTTATGGCTGATTTTGAAATAAATAAAGGTGTGGGCCGTGAAGTGGAGTTTAAAGGACTCCGGGCACAATACCTGTTTATTTTTGCTGCCGGCCTGCTTGCCGTATTCGTGATGTTCGTCATCCTGTATATGGCAGGCGTGGGCCAGTGAATCTGCATCGGCTTCGGGGTGTCGGCGGCTACCGTGCTGGTATGGCTGACCTTCACGCTGAACCGTAAATACGGGAGCCACGGGCTGATGAAACTGTTCGCGACCCGGCAGCACCCCCGGAGAATCCTCTCACGAAAACGTATCACACGTCTGATTAAAAAACAACAATCGTAAATTATATGAGAAGTATATTAAAAGCATCCACACTGGAAAGCAAGTTCCCCATTATGGCGGTGGAACACGGCTGCATCGTCAGCAAGGACGCCGACATCACGGTCGCTTTCCGGGTCACACTGCCGGAAGTATTTTCGGTATCATCCGTAGATTATGAGGCGATGCACGCCACATGAGCGAAGACAATCAAGGTATTGCCGAACTTTTCAATCGTCCACAAGCAGGATATTTTCATCACGGAGAAATACGAGCCGGACATCCGCAGGGACGAACTGAGCTTCCTCTCCCGCAGTTTCGAGCGGCATTTCAACGAACGGCCCTACCTGCACCACACCTGCTATCTGTTCCTCACCAAGACCACCAAAGAACGCTCCCGGCAGCAAAGCAACTGGAACACGCTATGCCGTGGTTTTCTGGTGCCGAAGGAAATCAGGGACAAGGAAACGGTGGAGCGCTTCATGGAAGCGACGGGACAGTTTGAAAGCATCGTCAATGACAGCGGGCTGGTAAGGCTGGAACGTCTGACCACGGAAGAGATTACGGGAACGGCGAGCGAACCGGGCATTATCGAACGGTACCTCACGCTGTCGGCAGACGGAAATTGCATGTTGCAGGACATGCAGTTGAACCCGGACGGGATGCGTATCGGTGACAAGCGGCTCTGCCTGCATACGCTTTCCGACCTCGACGACCTTCCGGGAAGGGTCAGGACGGACGGGCGGTATGAACGCCTCTCGACCGACCGCTCGGACTGCCGCCTGAGCTATGCCGCCCCCGTGGGCGTGATGCTGCCCTGCGACCATATCTACAACCAGTGGATATTCATAGACGACAGCAACGAGAACCTTTCCCGTTTTGAGAAGATGGCCAAGAACATGCAGTCGCTTTCCCGTTACAGCCGCAGCAACCAGATAAACAAGCAGTGGCTGGACGAATACCTGAACGAGGCGCATACCAACGGATTGCAGTCCGTGCGCTGCCATTGCAACATCATCGCATGGGCGGAAAACGGGGACGAACTCCGGCGGGTGAAGAACGACGTGGGAAGTGCGCTGGCATTGATGGAATGTACCCCGCGTCATAACACGACCGACCTTCCGGCCCTCTATTGGGCCGGAATACCGGGAAACGAGGCGGACTTCCCCTCTGAAGAGACGTTCTACACGTTTACCGGGCAGGCGCTCTGCTTCTTCACAGCCGAGACATGTTACCGGAACTCGCTGTCCCCCTTCGGCATCCGCATGGTGGACAGGCTGACGGGCAAGCCGGTCTTTCTGGACATCTCGGACCTGCCCATGAAGAAAGGGGTGGTGACTAATAGAAACAAGTTCATACTCGGTCCAAGCGGAAGCGGAAAGAGTTTCTTTACCAACCATCTTGTCAGACAATACTGGGAACAGGGAAGTCATATCCTGCTGGTGGACACCGGAAACTCTTACAAGGGACTCTGTGACCTGATACACCAGAAGACCGGCGGAGACGACGGGATTTATTTTACATACCGGGAAGATGACCCAATCTCATTCAATCCGTTTTTCACGGAGAATTACCAGTATGACATCGAGAAACGGGACAGTATCAAGACACTGATACTCACTCTTTGGAAGAGGGAGGACGAACCGCCCCGCCGCTCGGAAGAGGTGGCGCTCTCGAATGCCGTCAGTCTTTATATCGAGAAGATAAAAAAGAACCGCAGGATAAAGCCCAACTTCAACTCGTTCTACGATTTTGTAAGGAAGGACTACCGCAAGGTGCTGGCAGACAAGAACGTGCGGGAGAAGGATTTTGACGTGGACGGTTTTCTGAACGTGCTGGAACCCTATTACAAGAACGGCGAGTACGGCTATCTGCTGAACTCGGACAAGGAACTGGACTTGCTTAACAAGCGGTTTATCGTATTCGAGCTGGATGTCGTGAAGGACAATCCCATCCTTTTTCCGGTTGTCACGATTATCATCATGGAGACGTTCATCAACAAGATGCGCTGTTTGCAGGGTATCCGCAAGATGATATTAATCGAAGAAGCATGAAAGGCAATCGCCAAGGAAGGTATGGCATCCTATATAAAATATCTCTTTAAGACGGTCAGAAAGTTCTATGGAGAGGCGGTTGTGGTGACGCAGGAAGTGGATGACATTATCTCTTCACCCGTTGTGAAAGAGACGATTATCAACAACAGCGATTGCAAAATATTGCTCGACCAGCGGAAGTATCAGAATAAATTCGACCAGATACAGAACCTGCTCGGCCTGACGGACAAGGAACGCAGCCAGATACTCTCGATCAACCTTGCCAATGCCGCGAACCGGCTGTATAAAGAGGTCTGGATAGGGCTGGGCGGTACGCAGAGCGCGGTATATGCGACAGAAGTTTCGGCTGAGGAATATTTGTGCTACACCACTGAAGAGACTGAAAAACTGGAACTTACACGCCTTGCCGAAAAACTGGGCGGAAACATGGAGCTGGCCATCAGACAACTTGCCGAACGTAAGCGGCAGGAAAAGAAGTAACCATTTTAAACATAGATGACAATGAGCAAAAAAGATTTATTAAACCAATGCAGGGAAGCCCTTGGAGATGCGACCCTGACCAATCTGGATCTGTTGAACCTGATTGGGGAGATGAAAAAGGAACTGGAACATGACCGTATCTGCGGTCACTGAATGAACAAGGAAGGCGGCTCGTCACTGACTGTCCGTAAATCCAACCGTGTGACGGACGGCTTCAAGGGGTACAAGGCCACGCTGTTTATCGGAGAAAGGGGTTATACGGAAATCAATATCCCTCTTAGGAAGGGCGACGACCTTTTCCTGCACGGCAACAAGGATGCCGGATGCATCGGGTATTTCAGCGGCAGCGAGGTATTGCTGTTCGGTAGTTACGGACTGTTTGCCCGTGATGACGACAGCCGGTATTTACTCACCAAAGAAAGGAGATAGACGCATGAAGAAAAGAATGATAATTCTGTTTATGGCACTGTTGTCCCTTTCGGTGACAAGCAAGGCGCAATGGGCGGTAATAGACCCCACAAACCTTGCCCAAAGCATCGTGAACTCGGCCAATGAAATCGTGCAGACTTCCACAACGGCACAGAACATGTGGAGTAACTTTCAGGAGACTATAAAGATTTATGAGCAGGGAAAAGCCTATTACGACGCACTGAAATCGGTGCATGACCTTGTGAAAGGTGCCCGGAAGGTGCAGCAGACCATCCTGCTTGTAGGGGACATCAGCGATATTTACGTGACCAACTTCAATACGATGATGGGCGACCCGAACTTCACCGTGGAGGAACTCTCGGCCATCGCTTTCGGGTATAACCGGATGCTCGAAGAAAGCAGCAACCTGCTGCTGGACCTGAAGGAAGTGACCACGGCCACCGGACTCTCTATGACCGACAAGGAACGTCTGGACATCATCAACCGGATATATGGTGAAGTGCTGGAATACAAGAACCTCACCTGGTATTATACCCGCAAGAATATCGGAATATCGTACCTGCGCAGCAAGAAGAAAGGGGACTCCCAAAGGGTACTCGCCTTGTACGGGACACATGAACAGCGTTACTGGTAATCATTCATTCTAAAAGACAGATTGACTATGGTATTACTATCAATAGACTGGGCGAACCTGCATGAGTTGCTGCGTTCGCTTTACGATGAGATGATGCCGCTGTGCGAGGACATGGCAAGCGTGGCGAAGGGAGTGGCCGGTATCGGCGCCCTGTTTTACGTGGCGTACCGGGTCTGGCAGTCCCTTGCAAGAGCGGAGGAGATAGATGTGTTCCCGCTTTTCAGGCCTTTCGTGCTGGGGCTTTGCATCATGTTCTTTCCCACCATTGTGTTGGGGACCATCAACGGGATTCTTTCCCCCGTGTGCAGTGCGACTTCCTCACTGGTCGAACAGCAGACCTTCGACATGAAGAAATATCAGGAAGAGAAGAACGAACTGGAACGTGAGGCGATGCTGCGTGACCCGGCAAAAGCCTTTCTGGTAAGCGACGAGGAGTTTGACAAGAAGATAGACGAGCTGGGCTGGTCACTGGGCGACATGGACACGATGATAAACATGTACGGGCAGAAGGCTGTGTATGACATGGGGGAGAAAGTGAGGGGATGGTTCCGGGAACTGCTGGAACTGTTCTTTCAGGCGGCTTCGCTGCTGATAGATACGCTGAGGACTTTCTTCCTTATTGTACTGTCCATACTGGGGCCTGTCTCCTTTGCGCTGGCCGTCTATGACGGATTCCAGAGTACGCTCACCACATGGCTGTCACGCTATATCTGCATCTATCTGTGGCTGCCGGTGGGTGACCTGTTCGGCTCCATCCTCTCACGTATACAGATCCTCATGTTGCAGCAGGACATCCAACAGATGCAGGATCCGACATTCATACCGGACGCATCGAACAGCGTATATTGTATCTTTATGATTATAGGTATCATCGGTTACTTCTGTGTGCCCACAGTGTCTTCGTGGATTATACAGGCAGGCGGTGCGGGAGCTTACGGGCAGAAGGCCAACGGTGCCGGGAAGATGGCCGGGAACGGTGCGGCGGCAGTCGGTGGTGCAGTCGGCGGAACGGTAGTCGGGCGCATCAAGAAAATGTTCTAAACGTATCACTTAAAAAAACAGAAAAAGACATGGAATTCAAATCATTAAAAAACATCGAGACATCGTTCCGGCAGCTGCGGCTGTTCGGAATGGTATTCCTGGGAGTTTGCGCACTGGTAACGGTTTTCGCCACCTGAAAGGCATACGACTTTGCGGAAGCGCAGCGGCAGAAAATCTATGTGTTGGACAGCGGGAAATCGCTGATGCTGGCCCTCTCGCAGGATGCGCAGCAGAACCGCCCGGTAGAGGCGAGGGAGCATATCAGGCGTTTTCACGAACTGTTCTTCACCCTGTCACCGGACAAGAACGCCATTGAAAGCAATATGCAGCGTGCCCTTTACCTCTCGGATGAAAGCGCCATCGGCTATTACCGGAACTTGCAGGAGAAGGGTTACTTCAACCGGATGATAGCGGGGAATATCTCACAGACCCTGACGGTGGACAGCATCGGGGGGAACTTCGACAGCTATCCGTACGAGATGAGGGCTTATTGCCGCCAGCACATCATCCGTTCGAGCAGCGTTACTGAGAGGTCGCTTGTCACCACCTGCCGGCTGAGGAATGTGACCCGGAGCGACAATAATCCGCAGGGATTTCTGATAGAAGGCTTTACAATCATCGAAAACAGGGACATCGGGCAGTATGAAAGATAACGGGCTGAAAAAGGTCTTCCAGTCGTTCAGAACGGGGAAAGACCGTCATATGGCAAAGCTCCGCAGACGCTGGCAGCGGTTGAGTTACCGGCAGCAAAGGGTCATCATCCTTTACCTGCTCGGACTCTTCGCCGCCATCGACCTTGCCTACATCGTAGGCGGTTTCTGCGGCACAGACAAGTTTCCGATTGAGGTGCGGCATCTCCAAAGGGTGGCGCTTCCCCTGCCGGACAGTATCCAACCATTAAAAAACAATGTATCCAATGACACAATCCGATAAGAAAGAAGAAAAAGTAAGGGAGAAGGAGACGCTGAAAGCGGAGCCGGTATCCCCAAAGGAGAAAAAGTTAAGCGGCAAGACCGCCGGAAAATTGAAATTTTATGGAGTGGTGGCATTCCTCTCCCTGCTGTGTGCCGGGTTTATCTGGTTTCTTTTCAAACCGGATGCGGCGGAAACGGTGGAAGGGGCGGCGGGCATCAACACCACCATACCCGATGCCATCGCACCCGAAACGATGGCCGACAAGCAGAAGGCCTACGAACTGGAAGAGATGAAGAAGCGCAGGCGGGAGAAAGTGAGGACCTTGCAGGACGTGGCGGGTGACTGTCTGGCGCCGGACACTTCGGAAGTAAAACCGGAAGCACCGAAAGCGGATGCCATACGGGAGTCCAGGGAACGGCAGCGGCAGATTTCAAGGCAGATCACCTCGTTCTATCAGGAGCCGGAGGAGAGTCCGAAAGTGGCCGAACTGGAACGGCAGGTGAAAGAGCTTAACGAGAGGCTGGAACGTGAACGGAAATCACAGGACCCGCTGGAACTGATGGAGAAGTCGTATGAGATGGCGGCACGCTATTTCCCCGGTCAGGCGGGCGGTCAGGTGAAGAGCATACAGCCTTCGGGGGGACATGCCGGCAATCCTGCCGCGATAGCAGCCGGACGTGCCGCAGAGAATGTGGTATCCTCCCTGGCCCCGCCTCCGCTGCCGGATTCAATCCCACGAAATTACGGTTTTGCCACGGCGGTAGGCGGCGGGCTGCTTGCCGGGGCCAATACGATACGTGCCTGCGTTGCCGAGGACCAGACGGTGAGTTCCGGCTCATGGTTGAAGTTCAGATTGCTGGAACCCCTGCAAGTGGGCAATGTGCTTGTGCCTGCCGGCACCCCGCTTTTTGGAACGGTACGCATCGGGGGACAACGGATGGAAGTCAGTGTGAGTTCCATCGAGAGCGGCGGCAATATCCTGCCGGTGGAACTGGCGGCATACGACATGGACGGGCAGGCCGGGCTTTTCGTCCCCAACACCGCGGAGCGTACCGCCATGAAGGAAGCCGCAGCCAATATAGGCGGCAGTTTCGGGACAAGCATCTCGTTTGCACGCAGCGCCTCGCAACAACTCGTCATGGACGTGACAAGGGGTGTGCTCGGCGGCGGTTCGCAATACCTCGCCACAAAGATGCGTGAAGTGAAAGTGTCCGTGAAGGCGAATTATCAACTTTTATTCATATCCAAAAAACAGTAATCAGATGAAGACAAGAATTATTTTATCAATAGTCATGCTTTTCTCCCTGCTGGGGGCAAAAGCGCAGGAGGCGGTGGAAACAAAGATATTTCCCGCCAACCAGATTATCGCACCGCATCAGATTGAGGTGACTTTCCAGAAAACCGTGCATATCCTTTTCCCTTCCGAAGTGAAATATGTGGATTTGGGTTCGTTTGACATCATCGCCGACAAGGCGACAGGGGCGGAAAACGTGGTACGCATCAAGGCGGCGGTAAAAGGCTTTGAGGGGGAAACAAACTTCTCCGTCATCACTGCCGACGGTTGTTTCTATTCCTTTAATGTGGTTTACAAGGACGAACCGGCGCAGCTCTCCATCGAGATGGAGGACTGGCTCCGGGACAATCCCGAAGGCGGCATTGCCGGTGACCGCATGTTCGTGAAGCTGAAGGAACTGGGTGGGGAGACACCGCTGGTGGTGAACCGCATCATGTACACGCTGTACAAGAAGAACAAAAGGGACATCAGGCACATCGGCTGCAAGAAGTACGGCATACAGACACTGCTCAAGGGAATTTATATCAACAACGACCTGCTGTACCTGCATACATCCGTACGCAACAGGTCGGACATATCGTTTGACATCGACTATATCCGTTTTAAAGTCATCGACAAGAAAGTGGCGAAACGTACCGCCATGCAGGAGAATTTCATCGAGCCGGTAAGGACGTACAACCGCCTGACGACGGTGGACGGAAAAGCCACGGTGCGCAATGTGTTCGTACTGCCCAAACTCACCCTTCCGGATGACAAGCTGCTGGTAGTGGAAATCTATGAGAAGGGCGGTGCACGGCACCAGTCGTTCCGTATAGAGAACACTGACCTTGTGGCGGCAAAGCCCGTCAGTGAACTGCATCTGAAATAGTAACCCCTATATAATATAACGTATATGCAAAGAATACTATTCATATTGGCAGTTGCCGTGACGTTGCTCTTCGGGGCGGACAAGGCATACGCGCAGCGTGACCTGCCGGGGCAGACCGGCATACAGTTCACCACCGGTGGAGTGAACCATTTCCTTTCATGGAAGAGCGGCGGCGGGCGCCATTACTTCACCTCGCTGGCCCTTACCCGTACCAATCGTAACCGCAGCTACTGGCTGTACGCTCTGGACTATCAGATAAAGGAATACACCTATGAGAACAAGGCGATACCGAAAGCGCAGTTCACCGGGGAACTCGGCTATTTTATCCCCGTATTGTCGGACAAGGGGCGGAACGTCTGTTTCCGTATCGGGCTTTCCGTGCTGGGCGGATTCGAGACAGTCAACTGGGGAACTTCCCTGCTTTCCGACGGGGCGGCAGTGACCAACGGGGACAGTTTTATTTATGGCGGTGGCCTCACGGCGGCTTTCGATGTCTATCTGACAGACCGGATCGTCTTCCTGCTGCAAGTCAAGGAAAGGGCGCTGTTCGGAACGGATGCGGGTAACTTCCATACACAGATCGGGCTGGGCTTCCGCTTTGCCATCAACTAACGAAAAAAGAAAGGAGAAACAATAAAATGAAAAACGTAATCTATATATGTATAGGCGCACTGGTTGCGGTGCTGGCATTCGGTTCATGCAACGATGATATAGACATCCGGCAGGACTATGATTTCAGTCTCTCGTCATGGTATCTGCAAAAGCAGATTACAACGGGTGAAACGGTGGAGATACGCTTTTATCTCGATCGTGAAGGGGACTATGAAAAGGTGGAGTATGAAATCGGCTACATTCAGATGGAAGGCAAGGGAGAAGTGACGGACTGCGAAGGCGTGAAACTCGTCAACCGGGAAGTAAGGCCGCTGGCGGAAGTGCCGGGGCTGGATACGGAAAATCCGGTGAAGCAGGTATTCACTCTTTTTTACCGCTCGACAAGTGCCAAACGCTCGGAACTGAAATTCTTTGTCCGGGATAATTTCGGACGGGAAAGTGAGCTGACGGTGACGTTTGACGTGGAAAGCGGTACGACAGAAAAATAGCTGTTATCAGTACCTATCAGGAAGGACGGCGGGGCATCCCGCCGTCTCTTGTTTTATGAAATTTGCTTAATGAAAACAAATGAATAAGTAATTGTTCCGGATTGCACAAAATTTGTTTTTATATTTAGCCGGAAGTTAATAAATCAATCATATACGCATGAAAACAACACTCAGAATATTCCGTATCATCAGCAAGTTGTTGCTGATGGCCTATGTCACGATAGTGAATTTTGTCTTTATTACGGTGTTTTACGCATTGCTGCTTTCTATTTTGCGCCATATATGGCCTGCATACATACCGGGTCTGTTTGATGAGGGGATGGTTCCCTATTTAGTCAATACGTTACCGTACTATCTTTTATTGCTATTCATCCTTTATTCCATTTCTCCGCTTAATGTGTGGATGCTACGCAGAAAAGAAGGGTATCGTCCTTTGAACAGTTCCGACCGCATGAGGCTGGAACGGTTGCTTTCGGAAATGGGTGTGAACCGGAAACTGAAACTTTATCGTAACAATGATGCGCAGGTAAATGCCGCCACATTCGGTTTCAACACGATAGGACTGACGGGCGGAGTACTCGCCACCGCTTCGGATGAGGAACTGAAGGGCATCATCAGCCATGAAGTGGGACATATTTCCCATTACGACTTTGTCTATCAAGTGCTTTTATTCTCGATGGAGTCGTTCGGTTACCGCTGCCTTTACGGTATATTTCTTATTCCGGCTTTGATATTCGGGATAATCGGCAGCATGGTGTTTGCATTAGTTCCGGCATTGGGCTTTGTGGGTGAGCTTATAGCGAAGATATGGTGGGCCGTTTATAAACTGCTTCATCGGATTATTTACGGTATCAGCCGGATAGCTGACGTGAACATCAATAAATATGCCGAGTACCGTTGCGACACGTATGCCGTGCGTTATGGCTGCGGCGAAGGACTGCTTTCTTTCCTCCGCCGGTTGAAAAGAACGGAAGACGTTTACAGTGAACGCCCGACTTTTACCGAATATATTATGAGTACGCATCCATCAACCGAAAGACGGATTGCACGGCTGGAAAAACAGCTGTAACATATAGCCGAAAATATGTACTTATATCATTTTGCAGATATTGGTATAGGAAACGCCGGATGCACGCACCTGCCTGATTTCTTCGGAAAAGTCGTCATAAAAACAGACGATGTGATGATAGTCGGCAAATGCCTTTCCGGTGCTGTCTTTTTCCGAAGGAACTTCTTTATTGTCCGCCTGCTTCATCAAATCATCATATAGGGCGCGATACAGCTTATCGGCATCTGCCGGATACGGTGTTGCGGGTATGACCGCCGAAAGTATTATCTCCGGGCATTTGTCCGTATCGCGCAGCATGACTATGGTATCCGCACCCAACAGTCCGATATAAGTATGCAAATGGCAGGTGAATGTGCGGTGGCCTTCATTATAAAGTGAAAGGATGATCCGGTAGAGTTCCATGCGGATTTTGTTTTCCCGGAATTGGTCGTACTTTGTTGTCTTTTCAATGGTACAGCCGGTAATGGCAACGCTCTTGTTGTACATCTTGCTATGATTTTTTAATTAATACCTTGTCCGTAATTTCCTGTTATGTACCGAAAAAAAGCACGGCACTTAACAAGTTTTACTCTCAGGTACGACCAAGCACCCATGCAGGAAACGAGTTAAGACCGTGCCATAAGCGTATGACAAGGACTTTGCCCGTTTATTCTCCTGCAATGAATTTGGTCGTTTCGAGAGTAAGAATAAACAGCTAAAAGCTATTCTAATATGTTATCATTCAATTATTTCTAATCTTATAATATTCTTGATTTTATATTCAACTACGCAAAAGTAGAAAAAAGCCGGGCAATCACGTAAGGATTGCCCGACTTTTTTAACGGAAGGTATTCAGGTGTGGGGTGTGGCAGGTCAGTCCACGGGTTCGCCGCCATAGCACAGGCGGCAGATGTCCTCGTGGATTTCACGCATGATGTCCAGTTGCATCCGCTTGCTGATATGACGGTTATCGGAACGCATGAACAGGCGGTTTTCAATCAGACTGCAAAACTTTGTGCCTTCCTTGCTTACAATGCAAATGATTTGATTTTCAAGAAAAAAGTCCGTATCGGTGGAATATTCCACATTCGGGGAGATTCTGATATATTTCATACGGTTACAATTATTTGGTGATTACGGTGGCGGTGTGGGTGGGGTCGTCCGGCCCTGCCCTCTGTTCTTTCAAGACGAGGAAAAATATGTGCCGGATGATAGTTTCCGGCACATGAAACAGTTACCCGCATACGAACAGTTCATCTACATTCTTTCCCGATAAACGGATAAGCCTATCTTCGTACCTATCGTATAACTTGTTAAATTCATCCTGATATTTAGAACGATATGTCCCTCCTTTTGTCATCAGTTGTTCGGGCAATTTCCCGTATTTATCTGCCAGTTCCTTTTCTGCCAAAGAACATGCAAACTGTTTGATGGTATCAATCATTTCTTCTTTCTCCATAATGTTACAATCTTATAGGGTTAAATTAAAAATCGGATTGGATATTGAAAGGTGAAAAATTTCACCTTTCAATATTATACATTCAAGCTGCCTTATCATCATGGGGCAATGAAGGGGAAACTTTTTGCTTTTCATCCTTTTTCGCTGCCGCCTTTTCCGCTTTCTTCATCTCCTTTATCCGCTCGTCCAAACGTTCATGGCGTTTCTGATATTCTTCCTCGTGGGTGGCTTTGGCAAGTCCGTACTGGTCGGGGAAGTGCATGTTTGCGAAGTCCCGTAACAGTTTGGATGCGCTGTTGTCTCCATAAGCGTCTTCACAAAGAAAATGGTTGATGAAGTCCCGTTTGATAACTGTTTTCTGTGCGTCCGTCAGCTTGGCTACAATCTTCATGCGCTGTTTTTCATCCAACGACAACAACTGGTCTTTGATACCGCAAAGCGGATAATGCTTTCTCTGTAACTTGGTCAGCATGATGAAATAAAGCATTCCGTCCTCGTACTGCGTGAACGGGCTTTCGGGATAGTCATTTTCACGAACTACTTTTTTTGTATCGGCTACAATCTTCTCAACGGAAAGTTGTTTGAAACGCTTGTCCCGTTCCTGCAATGTCTCGATAGTGACGGGGGCGGTCTCCTTCTTGTTTATCTCCACATAGCAGAGTTCGGGTTCTGTCTGTCCTATCTTTACATACGTCTTTATCCTGCCTTCTTCCTTTTTGCGGTCGAGTTCTTCCACCTTTCGGGCGTATTCTTCTTTTTTTTGTTCAAAGGTCTGTACCGCTTGTTCATACTCTGTCGGTTCGGTGAACTGTTCCTTCTGTGGTGCTTCGGGTGCTTTGGGAAATTCCCGTGCCGATACGTTATAATCAAAATCTTTGATTTCATGCCCTTTCTTGTCCAATTTTTGGAGTGCCGTATCGTTACGGCTTCCGTAATAAGGTCGGGCTATCACTAATTTCGGGTCGGATTTCAGAAGTTTCTCCGTCTCCTTTGCCACAAATGCGGCATTCTTGGTTTCCAAACACTTGCGGTTGGTGCAATGTCCGCATCCGTTATGCTCGGCAAAAAGGTTGTAGTTCGCTGCGTTGTGTACGCACGCCTTACATTCCGTCTTGTCGAATTTGTATTGTTCAAGGTCGGTGGTATAGCATTTCTCAAAATGCTTTCTAAAAAGGTTCAATGTGTATCCCGTCCAGTTATCTCCGCTGTCTTCCTTGAGGTGTTTCTCGTAAACGTCTTTTTGGATATTGGGTTCATAGGTGCTTATTTCCTCGGCTACGCTGACCGTGATTGTTTCATTGTCCAGCAGTTCACCGATAGGCGCATACAGTTCGTTCAGTTTCAGACGGGTATAAATATACTTTTCACTTCGTCCGAAACGGCTGACAAGTGAATACATATCATACCTGCCCTTTTCAAGCAAGCGTTTGAACGCTTTCGCTTCTTCGGTGGGGCGCACCTGCTCACGCTGTAAATTTTCACTTAGTGACATATCTTCCGCTTCATCGTCTGTTACATTATTATATATGGTCGCCTTTATCGTCTTTGCTCCTGCAAGCAATGAGGCACGGTAGCGGCGTTCACCGTAGATGATTTCATAATCCCCTGCCGTGCGTGGACGTACCGCAATGGCCTGCAAAACGCCTACTTCCCGAATGCTGTCGGCAAGTTCCTGCAAAGAAGTGTCATTGAAGGTCTTGCGGTGGTTGTCTGCGCTCGGAAACACGGTTGTAATATTAAGGTCGGTTTCGGCTGTAGCCGTTGCAAGCGGTGCTTTAAGCGTGGCTTGCTGCGGTGCTTCTTCCACAACGGTGGGAACGGTTGCCATTTCGGGTGCTTCCGTCACTCCGGCAGTTGTGGGCATGTCCTGCCCACAGATTAACGTCATCGGCTTGGGGATGATTGCCAAAGCGGTTACTTTTACTGCTGTTTCTTTCTCTGATTTCTGAACTTTGTTGTTCTTCTGTGCATTCTTGTTCGTTTTCATAACTATAAATTTTAATGAGTTGATATTGATTGAATTACTTTTTATAGGCAGGGCTGTTTGTTCTGCCCTGCCTTTTCCGTTTCTATGCGTTGGCGCACGCTGCGAGTGTCTCACGTACTTTCTGTTCCTGCTTCCTGCTGTAAATCCACCCTGCACGCCTTTCACCGTTGTAGGTGAGGTTTGCACGGAACAGGCCATTCAAACCTTTCAATACGTCCTTTATCGGCTTGGTGTCCCCGAATACGGCTATCGCCTTTTCGCTGTACTCCACAATTTCAATATTGAGCATTGAGAGGTCTACGGATGTTGTCTGCTGTTGCGCTTCGGCTTCCCTTTGCGGTGCTTTCAGACAAATGTTAGTTTCATTCCCTGCGGTGTGGGCGTATCGCTCGATGAACTTTTCAAGGTCGTAAATTTCCTCTTTGGAAATCGTCCAACCGCTGTACTTGTTGCGTCCCAAATACATGCCATCCCCCATACTGTAATTTTCACGGTGTTCGTATTCCTTGTCATATTCTGCCAAATAAGCCGTTCCTTCAAAATTGGCGGCATACTTGCGCATTTCGGAAAAGAGGTTGCGTGTATGGGTGGAAAAGCCTAAAATCACGGTTCTTTCTATACGGTAGTCGTAGTAGTCCGTATAACTTTCGCATTCGCTCACCCGTAATTCACCGACAATGACCGCTTTCGCATCTGCCGGAATAAGGGGGCGCAAGCGTTCCGCACCGATTTTTGCGGTGCGCTCGTAATTCTGCCGTTCTTCCTCCGCTTCTCTGTCATCCTCCGTTTTCTTCTCCGTTGCCTTAGTGAGTAAGACTGCGGTTTCCAACGGATCTAAAAACTTGGGGTTCGCATCATCGTAATAGATGCCTATCCCGAATTTTTCCGACAAGGGGCGGATAAGGTCGGAAGTATGAAATTCGTAGGTTCGCAAGTTGATAAGATGATAGGTTATTCCCCACTTGTTGCGGGTCACTTCATACACTACATAACTATCGTTACTGTAGCCTTCCAATACTACCACTTGATTGACTGAAACGGTCTGTTCGTTTCTGTCGTAACTTCTGTTCGCTCCTAATAAATGTACGTTGTTCATAATAAGTTGTTTTTTAATGATTAATATTTCGTTTCAGAGTATCACGCATAAAAGGATGATGAAAAGGGCAAGCACGAAAAGAGAGAGGAAAGCGGAAAGAATGCGCCACACGGCACGGATGAGGAAAACCACCACCGCCAAACCTGCCAACATGGGCAGAATACCGCCTAAACCCGTCACCACACCACCCACGAAGGCACACACGAAACGCATCGCCACATACGCAACGAAACCGACCAACGACCACTTCGCCAAATTTTTTATGCCGGTTGGAGCGGAGCCTTCGCTTCGTTTCAAATCTTGCTGTATTTCTGTTCTCTTTTTCATAACATTGACTTTTTTTTATGCCTTGTCGGTGGCTTCACCTTGCTCGTTTCAGGGGGCAGATACGGACGGGGAGAAAATATGCAAGGCTTTTGGTGAAAAATTTTCAACCGCCCGACTGGACGGATTGAAAAATTTTCGCCAAAACCCGGAGGGCGCGAAGCGGCCTTGCAGATTTTTAGGGGCCCCGGCTGTAGCTTCGCACCCTGAACCACGCAAGGTGAAGTCATGACAGGGTAATAAAAATGAGGAAATTGTTATATGGGAAAAAGAGATAAGGAAATGCGGCAAGATTCGGAAGGCTCTGCTTGCCGGTATGATTTTAATTTCTTATAAATGTTCTTGCCGGAAAAATCGTTAAAGCCGATAGCATCGGACAAAAGGCTGATATTGTTTCTTTATAACTTCCTCACATTCTTTACTTTGCATCCGTAAACATTCCTCCGCGCGTAGCTGTTGCAGGCAAAACGCGCGATGCGGAAATTAAAAACTTATGGATTATGGATGAAAATAAAGAACCGGTAAGGGGATTGCTTCTGGTCCCTTACATGGAAGAGGTCATTGGGACCTTGAAGGCGGACAAGAAACTGCCTGCGGTGCGGACGTACACCGCCACAAAAAACTCGTTCGTGAAATTCTGTGATGAAAAGGAACTGCCGACGGAGACGGCGGAAGTATTCACTGCGGGCAGGCTGAAGGAGTACGAACTCTGGCTGCGTGGCAGGGATGCCGAATGGAACACGGTATCCACCTACATGCGCACGCTCAAAGCGGTGTATAACAGGCTGGTGTCCGGAAAAGTGCTGGCTTACGACAGGAAACTGTTCGGCGACGTATATACAAAGGTGGAATCGCAAACCAAGCGTGCGCTGTCCGCAGAGCAGATGGGCACGCTCCTTCATGCCAAGTTTGAAGAACTGCCCCAAAACGTGCAGTGCGCGCTGGCTTATTTCCTTCTGATGTTCATGTTTCACGGGATGCCGTTCATCGACCTTGCCTATCTGCGGAAAAAAGACCTGAAGGGGGACTGCATCGTTTATTGCCGCCACAAGACCAAACGGCAGATAACGGTGCGCATTCCTCCCGAAGCGAGGGTTTTGCTGGAAGAATATTCCAATAAAGACAACCGCTCCATCTACCTGTTCCCCATTCTGGACGGGCAGGGGGAAGAAGAAAAGACGAAAAACGCCGAAAAACTGTATGAACGCTATGCCAAGGCATTGGGAAGTTTCAACCGGATGCTTGCGAAAATAGCTTCACTGCTGCTGCCGGGTGTGGAAATAAGTTCTTACATGAGGAAACACAATGTTTTTGTTATCTAACTGATATTTAAACAGTTACTATGTTATTTTCATTTAATAGGTAACGATTTAGAAACGAGCGAGATTCAACGGTTTGTTTTATCCTGCATACATTCAAAGAACGATTATCGTAATGCAAATATAAGATTTGCGGGTGAGAAAAGCAAGATTATAGCCTTTCTGTATCCTAAAAAACATCAGAAAAGGGGGGCTTGTTTTCACGTCCCCCTCTGTTTTCCCATTGGTTATATGATCCCGTACTTGCGTAGCTTCTCATACAGGGTGGTCCGGCTGATGTCCAGCATCCTGGCGGCCCTTGCCCGGTTGTTTCCGGTCTGTTCGAGTGTCTGGAGTAACAATTGCTTCTCTTTTTCTTCTTCCGTGAGGCCGGGCGTTTCCTCCTGCCTTAACGTCAGGTCCAGGTTCAGGTCGGCCGCGGTGATCCAGTCACCGCCTGCCAGCAGCAGGGCACGACGGACGGTATTCCTCAGCTCGCGGATATTGCCCGGCCAGGGATACTGTCTCAAGGCCGCCTCTGCCAGCCGGTCGAAACCCTGCACCCGCTTGTGGTGTTCCTCCGAGAGGTAACCCAAAAGGAAACGGGCCAGCGGAAGGATGTCCTCCGGGCATTCCGAGAGCGTCGGAACGCGGATGGTGAACTCGTTCAGCCGGTGGAACAGGTCCTCCCGGAAACGTCCCTCGGCGATGGCACTCTCCAGGTTCTCGTTGGTGGCGGCTATCAGCCGGATGTCGAAGCCGCGCTCTCGGGTCGAGCCCACCGGCCGGTAGCGTTTCTCCTGCAGGGCACGCAGAAGGAGCATCTGGGTCCTGTAGGAGAGGTTGCCGATCTCGTCCAGGAACAGCGTGCCGCCGTCGGCTTCGTGGAACAGCCCCGCCTTGTCATTATCGGCGCTGGTGAACGAGCCTTTGCGATGGCCGAAGAACTCGGAGGCGGCCAGTTCTTCCGGAAGGGAGCCGCAGTCCACCGTCACGTACGGTTTGTTCCTTCGGCGGCTCTGCTCGTGCAGCTCGCGGGCGATATGTTCCTTGCCTGTTCCGGATGCCCCGCGTATCAGCACGGAGATGTCCGAGGCGGCGACCAGCCCGATCTGCCGGTACATCTCCTGCGCCTTGTGGCTTTCCCCGCGATAGAACACGTTTCCGTCCCGCCTCGGACGGCTGAAGACCTTGCCGATGGCTTCCAGTAGCCTGTCCGGTTGTATGGGCTTGCAGAGATAGTTCACGGCGCCCAGCTGCATGGCTTCCACGGCGTTCTCCACCTGTCCGTAGTTCGTCATGATCAGGAACGGGACGGCAAGGCATTTCTCATGCGTCCAGCGCAGCAGCTCCGTGCTGTTCCCGTCCGGCAGGCGCAGGTCGGCAAGGACGAGGTCGAACTCCTCCGACATGAGGGATTTCCTTGCCGGGGCCAGTGCCGTCACGTGGCGGCATTCCATTCCCTGCTTCTTCAGCCAGTTGCCGATGCTCCGGCCGAAGACCACGTCGTCCTCTATGACCAGTATCTTTTTCATTGTTCCTCCTTTCTCATGTTAATGGCATAACGGAGCAGCCTGTTCGCCGCCCGTTCTATCTCCCGTATCCCGGCAAGGTCCTCCGCTGTCCACGAGCCGGGAGCCGTGGTGGTGATCCGTCTTAGCTCCTCTATCGGAAAGTCCAGACGGAGGGTGTCCCAGAGCGGCAGGTTCTTGTGGAGGATGTCGCGGACGGTTTCCCTGTCGCCCTTTTCCAGTGCCTCATGTAGCAGGGAGAGGTCTTTCCGGCCCTCGGTGATGAACACCTCCAGCATCTCCCGCCTGTTGTCCTCACCGGTGAGGATCAGTGAGAAGTCCGGCTTCCAATCCCCGTTCCCCTTCTTCCCGGTAACCCGCGTCACGCCTTCTGCCAGGCTTTCCATGGTGAAAGGCTTGCGGATGCAGCCGGCAAAGCCGCGCGCGAGGTATTCCCGCTCGTCATCCATGCGGGCGGTAAGGGCTATCACGGGGATGGCCCTCGCCTGCGGGATATTGGAGCGGCGCAGCAGTTCCAGCACGGCGAAACCGTCCATGTCCGGCATCTGGATATCCATCAGGAGCACGTCGTACTCGTTTTCCCTCAGTCTGGAAATGAGCTCGCTGCTGTCCTGGCAGTAGTCGCACGCGGCACGGTGGCGGCGCAGCATCTCCCTTACGATGCCGAGTTGTCGGAGATCGTCATCCAGCAGAAGGACGCGCGTCCCTTCCATACGAAGGCCGGAGGAAAGTTTCTCCGTTTCCAAGGGGGATTTCCCGTCGGCCAGCGGCAGGGGAAGCAGGACGATGAAGTCGCTGCCTTTTCCCTTCCGGCTTTCCACGCGGATGGAGCCGCCCATCTGGGAGAGCAGCCTGGAGCAGATGGCAAGGCCGAGACCGAAACCGGATACGTCACGGGCGTTCTCCAGCCGCTCGAAAGCGGTGAATATCCTCTCCGCGTCTGTCCCGTCCATGCCGGTTCCCGTATCCCGGACGGACAAGCGCAGCTCGCCGTTCCTGTACTCCGCTTCCATCCGGACGCTTCCCTCCTTAGTGAACTTCACGGCATTCGAGAGCAGGTTGTTCACGATCTGCTGGAGGTGCCCTTTATCGCCGCAGACCACCACGTCCGTGCCGGAGAAACAGGTGGAGAGGCGCAGGCTTTTCCTCTGCGCGAGCGGGGCGTAGTTGTCCACCGTTTCCTTGAACAAGGATTCCAGGTGGAAGATACGCTCGTATGACTGCGTCTGTCCCGTGTCCAGCAGGTAGAAGTCCATCAGGGTATTCACAAGGGAGAGCATGTATTCCGAGGCGTGCCGGATGTTCTCCACATACTTTGCCTTGCGCCGCCCGTCCTTCTCGCCCGGCAGCAGGTCGGCGGAGCCGCTTATCGTGGCCAGCGGGGAACGCAGGTCGTGGGCGATGGCAAGCATCATGTCCTTCTTGGATTGCAGGAGCTGCCGGTTGGTCTCGTCGGAGATTTCCAGTTCCTTCTGGTAGCGGTATTTGCGTTTCAGGTCCCGGTGTATGATAAAATACAGGACAATGGCGAGCAGCGAGATGGAAATGGCCAGGACGGATACCGTATGGAACGACCGGTCGCTCTCCAGCACGAACCGGCGGTAGCGTTCTTCTATCCGGAAGGTCGTTTCCGACTCCAGTTCCTGGACGATGCCGCGCAGCCGCCCGTTCAGCCGGGTATTGTTCTCATACAGCAGGTCCATCTGGAGCAACAGGCGCTCTTCCTCGGCCTTCTGGATATCCGTCACCTCCCGGCTTAGGGAACGGAGCATGCCGGTGGCCGACGCGCCTTGTCTCTCTTGTCTCTTTTCACCGGATCTTTTTTCCGTCTTTTCCCGCTGCTCCAGATAGGCCGATTTCTTTTCTTTCCGCTTGAAGAGCCTGGACCATAGGCTGGCCGGGGCCGGTTTCCGGACGGTATCCGCGGATGCGGCAGGCGGGGCGGCGGTCTGCCGGACATGGGAGACGATGACCGGAATTTTCCGGCTGACGATTTCGCCGACCCTCTGCAGGTGGTCGAATGTCTGCGTGACGCTGTCCAGCAGTTGCTCTTTTTGTTCAAGGAGCAGGCAGAGCGAGTCGATGCGGGCTTGTCCGGAGGAGGAACGGATATGCGATCCCAGTTCCTGGAGGGTACGGCAGACCTCCGTGCGTTTGTCCCGGTAGCCTGCCAGGTCTTCCTCGTCCCAGACGCTGACGGTCTCTGCCCGGGTGGCAAGTTCCAGCAGTCCGGCATAGGTTTGTTCTGCCAGGTTGCGGGCATGGAGCAGTTCGGCCTCGTCCGTTTGCAGGCGGCTGCGTTTCTGCTGTTCACCCCGCAAGAGGAAGACGGTGAACGCGAGCAAGGCGATCAGCACGAGGTAGCCGGTGAATATTTTGACTCTTAACCACATATAATCTTACATTTTCAATGTTTCTTTCTGCAGGGCTTCCTTTAGTATCCGCTTGTCCAGCGTTTCCTGTCCCGCCATGAGCAGTTGCAGGGCGCAACGGCGTACCACGTTGGTGATGGAGCCGCCGGAAAGTTCTGTCCCGGCGGCCAAGGCCATGACTTCTTCCGCGTCATCGCCGAGCCACTCTTTCGGAAGCATGCCGTGCCAGAGGGCGGCACGCAGTTCCTCGCCCGGCATCGGGAAGTAGATGACGGACTGGAAGCGGCGGGAAAAGGCTTCGTCGATGTTGGATTTCAGGTTGGTGGCAAGGATGACCGTGCCGGGGAAATCCTCGATGCGCTGAAGCAGGTAGGCTACTTCCTGGTTGGCATGGCGGTCATTGGAGGTGTTGGTCGAGGTGCGCTTGCCGAAAAGGGCGTCTGCCTCGTCAAAGAACAGGATCCAGTTCCGGTTCTCCGCCAGGTCGAAGACTTTGGCAAGGTTCTTTTCCGTCTCGCCGATATACTTCGACACAATCATCGACAGGTCCACCCGATAGACATCCATGCCGTTTTTCTTGCCGAGCAAAGTGGCGGCAAGTGTCTTTCCTGTTCCCGGAGGACCGTAGAACAGGGCACGGTAGCCCGCCTTGAGAATCCGTTTCAACCCCCAGTCTTCCATAATGGTATGCTGGTGCCTGATCCACGTGTTGATTTCTTCAAGGGCCTCTGATGTGTCATAATCCAAAACCATGTCTTTCCACTCCAACGGGGTGGTGATAAGTTTGGCGGGGAAGCCGATGTTGTAGTCCGGTTTATAATCCCTGTCAAGCAGTACGTGGCTCAGGAACTCGTCCGAAGCGCGGAACTGTCCGCTCAGCAGCGGTTCACCTTCACCCGCGCCCTCTAACCGCAGGATATTCCGCATATAGAACCAGTGGTCTTTCTGAAACATGCGGATAACGGCCTTCTTCTTCTCCATGTCCTCCCCGGCAAGGATGAACGAGGCGGTCTCGCCCGTAGGCAGGAAGCCGCTGTGCGACAGTCCTTTCCAGCCGCCGAACTCGGTGTACTGACGGTCGAAGTCCTTGTTCTGCACGAAGAAGATATCCAATCCCTGCGGACAGGTATGAGGCATCAGGGCCAGCATGATGACCACCCGTTCTCCGAATGTGATTTCCTGCTGCCCGGTCATGCTTTCCATCCAGCCGTCATCAGGAGGCGTGATTTCCTCGATAGAGGAGTATTCGCACCCTTGCCGGAAATAAAGCTGGATGGCCACGGTCAGGACTCTGCCGAACCAGTCGATATGCGCTGTCATCATAGACGTTCTCTACAAAGGTCAGTAACTGTTTGCCTTCGCACCCATCACGTCGGCTTCGTGTTCCAGTGCCGGATTGTCATTTACGGGTAGTCCGCCCACTTCCGTTGTCGGCTCGACACGACCGGCCATCTGCTGCGCCACGTGCCATGCCTCGTGCGGCAGGTGCTGTTCCTGGCCGGGGGCGACATGGATGTCCGTACCCTGCGTGTATGCCAATGCCTGCACGGTAGCCGGCTTGTCCGAGTTGTAATGTACCCACACGTCGTCCATCGCAAAGCCGGACAAGTCTTCGATGCCCGCTTTCAGGTTGTCGGGCATACCCGTCTCATTTTTCTTCTGTACCGGCTGTTCGAATTTGCCCTGAAGGGCTTCTTCATCATCTTCCTCACGCTGTACAGTATTCTCGAATTTTCCTTGCAACGTTTCGTCTTCTTCGTCACCGAGCCGTTGCAGAGGTTGTGCAAATTTCCCCTGTAACGCTTCCTCTTCGTCTTCTTGACGCTGTACAGGTTCTGCTACAGCCTGTAATATCCCATGCGGACGGTTGTCCGCAAACTCCAAAGCACCTTCACCGCTGCGCTTTTGCTGGATGGTGCGTGCCACCTTGTTCTGATACGTCCTTTCAGTTTCCATGATGATATATTTTTTAATCGTTATATTATTCAAAATCAAATCCTTCCTTATCACGCCAGAGTAAGTATTCGATAAACTCCCCCTTTCATTCTAAAAATGT